>Ga0208824_1000114_pt1 | contig 92033 bp, 114 predicted proteins | sample AD_JPNTR3_MetaG_FD_184447 | JGI IMG/M metagenome (GOLD analysis project Ga0208824, IMG submission 184447) | Active sludge microbial communities of municipal wastewater-treating anaerobic digesters from Japan - AD_JPNTR3_MetaG (SPAdes) (version 2) | ecosystem: Engineered > Bioreactor > Anaerobic...
GAATAATTTTCTTGACCCAAACGTTGATTTGTTTGTTGGATGATCTAAATATTGATAAAAGGGCCATACCATATTGGTGATCTTGGGAGAGGGGTATATATAAAACTTCATGATGAAGGCGGAATGGACAATGAAATTTGATGGGGTATTGCGCCTTGACAGGGGAAAAAAGATATGCAGGAAAAGGATAGGGGGTGGGCCAGGGATGGATAATCTTTAAGAGTATTCAGGTCAATCCCCTGCCATGGAACACAATTATGATCACAAATCGTTCTTCAATGGTGAGCGGATCAGGACGACGATACCCGTGAAGAATCGGGGCGTCGCTGAACTGGTTGGCGATATGTCCAGGATGGGCTTTCAGGGAGGCCAGCTTGGCACATCCTTGCGCATTTGGGAGAAGATGATGGACGAGGATGTCACCATCTTCCTGGGGCTGGCCGGGGCGATGGTTCCAGCGGGGCTGGGCGAGTTCATAGCCTATCTATTGCGGGAGAGGAAGGTGGACTGCCTGGTGAGCACAGGGGCCAATCTGTTCCACGATCTGTGTGAGGGAATGGGGATAATTCACTTTCTGGGAAGCTGCTGTGCTGACGATGCCTATCTGAATGAGTGCAAGATCGACCGGATCTACAATGTCTTCGTCTCCGATACCGAGCTGAATAAGGCGGACGCTTACATATCGGATTTCGTCAAGGGCCTGGACCGGGAGCGCCACTACTCCTCCCGCGAGCTGATGGAGATGGTGGGCAGAGATCTTCCAGATACCACCATCCTTGGAGCTGCTCATAAATCGGGCGTTCCCATCTTCGTTCCAGCCTTAGGAGACAGCTCCTGGGGCATAGGAATGGTCATGGCCCTGCGCGATGGCTGTCGGGTCCTGGTCGATCAGATCAAGGACGTGGACGAGATCACAAGGATCGTGGAGAGGTCGGACAAGACGGGGGTGATCTACATCGGAGGGGGTGTTCCCAAGAACTTCATCCAGCAGACAGAGGTCATAACGGAGATGGTGGGCACCTATACCGGTGGCCACAACTATGCCATTCAATATACCACTGACTCCCCCCACTGGGGTGGGCTCTCGGGCTGCACATTTGAGGAGGCCGTCTCCTGGGGCAAGGTGAGAAAGGAGGCAAGCAAGGTGCAGGTCTTCTCCGATGCCACCATCACCGTCCCCCTGGTGGTGCAGGCTTTGCAGGCCTCAGGCCACAGGCGCAAGAGCTATCCGGTCTACAGATGGAGCGAGGGAGATTTAGAGCTGAGCTACAAGAGATTGCAGGATTCTCGATAAGGCTGGATTATATTAAAAAAAAAGGTTCAGAGGCCTGTGGCTGCAGCAAGCTGCAGGCTCTGATCTCTATCATTGTTGCCCTCTGCCAGCACCACCACATTAACATTGTTCCAAAGATAAATATATTTATAACTTTTGCTATTCCGGATATGCCTGATCTCCAGAGCATCATGGCCGTTGACTGTGGCATTGCCAAAGATATCAAGGCCCCGGGAGAGCTGCCTGACGTAATCCCCCTGGGACCTGAAGTTATCGATGGCAGCCAGCGCCTGCTCCTCATCAGGCAGGCGGATATAGGTGATCTTGGCATCATAAGTCATGCCGTCCTTGGCCTCCCATTGGTATATTCCCACAGAGATCTCAAGCGGCTCTATCTTTTTCTCCCCATAAAATCCGGTTATATACTCGGTCATATTAACACTGGAGTCCATCTCAGGGAGGGCAGCCAAAAGCTTGAATCCATCCGGTAGCATCGTTTTTGGAATATCCGGATTGCTTTTTAAGGAGCTGTCGCTCTCATCTGCTATGCAGCCCATCACCGATGCAATAAGCAGGGATATGGACAGCACGCAAACCATCTCAATCAGTCTCATGGCCTTTGGATCGATATTCAAGTCCATAAGCCTTGTGAGCCGAAGCAGATGCGGATTGGTGAGCAGGAGGGCAGACCTGAAAGATAGACCTGAAAGGTCATCCGATAATCGTCGCCGATTGGGACATGATATTCACCTCAGAGATCTTCCCCTCAACCTCCATGGAGTCGCCGAAGATGCTCTCTAAGATGACCTTTCCATCATGAACCATCAGTCTGACCACGCCCGCCATGACCTTATCCCGGACGCCATCTCTGAGGGTATAAACTGTCAGCTCGCACATATATCCTCTTAATGATAAAACGGACCCGGCGGGATTCGAACCCGCGACCCCCGGGTTAGAAGCCCGGTGCTATATCCTGGCTAAGCCACGGGTCCGCGAATTTGTCTAGCCGCCCTTGGGCGGCATCTGACCTAGCGACTGCTTAAGCTGCTCTTGAAGCTGGGTGAAACGCCCTTGAATGCGCTCTTCCTGCTTGACCATCGTCTTAAGCCTGATATCCATCATATCCTTTCTCTCTTTCAGCTCCTCAGTCAGCTTAGCTTTATCCGCTCTGAAGAGAAGTTCGCCGACGCTCTTGTATATAACAGCGTCGTCCGGGCTCTTCTCCAGCTCTCTTAAAGCAGCATCGGTTTCTCTGATCAGACCCTCGATCTGGGTCTTCTGAGTCATAACGGCCTGAGCCTGCTGCTGAAGCTGCTGAAGTTGAGCCAACTGGTTTTGTATCTGCGGGGGCAATTCGCCACTCATAAACTCACCATCTCAATTGCGATCTTGACCAATCTTATCCAGGTATTTAAGGCTGCCCGAAGGGAGACCACGTCCTCGCCTGAGATCTTCAACCGAACAAAGCCCGGTCCCTCGACCAGCTCGACCCTGGACCGGTGAATCTCATCCTCCAGCTCCGGTGCCAGTGCGTGATAGATCTCCCGGGGATGAGGTGTCTCGAAGACCAGCTCTGCCCAGCCCTTCATAGCCTTAGACTGAACCTGGTCCTGCCTTCGTCCATGAAATCGATCCTGCCAGATGCCACGGAAATCAATCGCGCCTTCCGATCGGGCGACTCCGACCAATCCAGCTCGAAGAACTGAGCAATCGCCTTTGATTCCGCCGCCATTCCCGTCACCACAGGCACCCCTCTCTTCATCCCTCTCATCACTGGCTCCTCCAGCAGCCGGAAGGAGAGCAAATCCTCCCCTGCTGCCGAACGCTTGACCAGGCCCTGGGGGTTGCCATGATCCTCCACCACCACCAGCCAGGTCTCCCCTCCTGAGAAGCCCAGCTTTCCCCGGTTGAGATAGGGGAGGGAGAGGAACGCTGCCAGGGCTCTGCCAAACCTTCTCGCCTTGGCGGAAGGATCACGCGAGGTGGTGACCAGCATCAGACGGCTTTTATCTTCTTGACCGTGGTAGGCCTCTCCTTCATCAGGATCCTATGGCCGCAGTAAGGGCAGCGTATGCCACTATACTCGTAATCGATCTCCACGATCTTCTTGCATCTGGTGCACTTATAGGTCATCTTCTAATCCGCCTCAAGGCTCTTCTTGAGAGAGCGCAAGACGGAGCGGCCCAAGGAGGTCTCGGGCAGGAAGGAACCGCCTGCAAAGGTATATCCGCATTTTCTGCAGCTCCAGATAGCTGTGCTGGTCCTCCTTACTCTGTTCCTCCCGCATTGTGGGCAATCATACGAGGCCCTGCTCTTCTCCTCCAGATCGGCCACCAGCTTCCTTGATTTGCGGCCATACCTTGAGCTGAACCTGGCTGCTGATCTGCTCTTTCTTCCTTTTTTAGTATGCTTTGCCATGATCTTTACTTCCGTCTAAGCTTCCAGAAACTTTTCCCGGATTTCCTTCGCCTTCTCACATGCTATATCAATGATGCGGTAGGCCTGCTCGGGCTTGAGCATTCCTGTGCCGCTCTTCTGTATGCCGCAGATCTCCCCATTTGTGGTGGTGATGACGGTGAGCTTGGTGTTGGCTATCGCCTCCTCCTCCACCCCGGGATCGAACATCAGCACATCGGAAAATTCAATAGCCGTCGTGGCTATGGGAATATCTTTGATGGGCAGAATATAATCCTCACCCAGGCCGAACCTCGACGCAGGCACCTTGGTGCATAAGAGGGCAGCTATTGCTCCCAGGGAGGCAGCATCGAGTATGTTTCCGCAGTCGTCAAGGATATGCACATCGATGAACACTATCCAGACCTGCTTTCCTGACTCGATGCATAGCGCTTCAAGGTCCACTGCCTTGGATTCGCGCACTCCCCGGTCGACCAGCCGGGCTAGCTCTATGCCCACCTCATTGGGTGGTCCGGGCTCGAAGGAGGGTGATGCCAGGGGCACAAGCTCGGCATTGGTGATTATTACTCCCCGGTTGGGAGCGTCCTGGAAGGGTTCTCCAGGCTGCATCTTCACCCCCACCAGAACCTGGCTGGAGCCCAGTTTGACCAGAGCGCTGCCCTCAGCCTTGCGGATGACATCCCTTTCAATGGATATCTCCCGGTACTGATCGAAGCTCCGACCATCCATCCTCTCACCCTTGAGAAGAAGGTTATAGATGAAATCCTTCTTGATCTCGGAGATGACGCTACTCACAAAGATGCACCTCCTCTTGGCCTGGTGCTGCTGATATCTGGCTGTACTTCTCCACTAATGCCCTCCTTTGCAGCTCATAGATGCCTCTAGCTCCCTTCATGGCCATCTCCACCGCCTGGCGGAACTCGTCTGTGCTCAAATTGCCATCCATCTGCATCAGGGTTATATCGCCATTGGGCGTCATGGCAATGGGAAGATCGGCCTGGCCGAAGTTATCCTCCTCTTTCATCGGGTCCAGGACGATTGTGCCGCCAACCTTTCCCGCTGCGCATGAGGATATCATGCTCTTCATGGGGATCCCGGCATCGGCCAGGGCGACACTCGCTGCATTTATGCCTGCAGTTCTCGTTCCCGCATCCGCCTGAAGCACCTCCACGAAGACGTCGATCACCGACCGGGGGAAAAATGAGGTCAGTATCACCGGCTCTAAAGCCTCCCGGCTCACCTTGGATAGCTCATAGGAGCGGCGATCAGGGCCGGGGCGCTTTCTCTCCTCCACAGAGAAGGAGGCCATGTTATACCTGTAGCGCACAATGGCTCTTGTCACCTCCTGCAGATGCCTGGGGTGAACCTCTCTTGGCCCGTATACTGCAGCTATGACCTTATTTCCTCCCATCTCAATATAACACGAGCCGTCAGCTCTGGCCAGAACTCCCACCTCAATCTTCACCGGTCTGAGCTCATCGGCTCGCCGGCCGTCCAGGCGGAGTCCATCTTTAAAAAATGATATGTCATTCTCATCCATAGCGATCAACTTCTGGCCTTCTTCTCTGCCTTAAGGAAGTTCACAATCCTGTCCGTCAGGCCATTGGTGTGCGCTTCCTTCTCTATCAGGGCAATTGTCTTGAGCGCCAGATCCGTATCATCTGCACTGCCGTTGATCCAGATTCTGCCGTTCTGGCCAACGAATATGCTGCACTTTACCTCTTTTTTCAGCATGCTGATCATGGAGCCGCCCTTGCCGATGAGCCTGGGAACCCGGGTGTGGCTGATCTCTACGACCTGTCCCGTCCTGATCGGGCCCAGCTTTCTGTCATTTAGGGTTAGCTCCACCTTCATTGTGGGATCCACATCCTTCACCCGGGCCATAATGGAGCTGCCGATGCGCAGATATTTGGACATCTCATCCGATTCAATCCTCCTGGGAAACTCAGAGATGTGCAAAAGCCCATCATAAGGCGAGTTGATGTCCACGATCCAGTTGGAGAAGGTTATGTCCTTCACCACTCCTATTACATTATCCCCTGCTGCAGGCATATACTTCCCCGCCAGGGGTATGACATTTATCTTATCCCTGTAGTTCGCAAGTCCGTACAGCAAGGAGTAGACGTTTCCATCCTTGACAAAAGTCCCCTCGCCCGACCTCTTGGCATCCTCAGAGAGAAGATCACCTGGTACCACCACCTTGCGATCCATGCGCTTCTTACTCCATCCTTAATGCTTAAGAAGCTTCGTCTCAGCCTCGCCCTTGGTCAGCCGGTTGACCAGGTCGTAAAACTCCGTCTGCATGCCTGCTGGTATCTGGACCACCCCGATCCAGGCGCCGTTGTTCTGCCAGGCTTCCCGGGTGAGCTTGCCGAAGGCGGAGATCTCACCGTAGGCCTTGGGGGCATATTCCGGCGGGACCTTGACTGCCACCTCCACCTCCTCAAACCTTATGGGGATGAGAGGGCGGATGGCCTTCATCACCATCTTGACCAGCTCATCAGTGGGTTTGGTGGGATCGATATTGACCCGGGCCTCAGTCATGGCCTGATCGATCCGCCCGGGTGGATGAGGTGTCTTGGTCTGGGGATTGATGGCATTTCTGGCGATGACCTCTATGACCTGCCTTCTCTTGTTCTCCAAGAACCTCTTCCTCTGCTCAGCAGTAAGGCTGATCTCTCCCTTTTTGATGATGACCGGAGCGATGGAGAGGGGATCGATGGTCCCGAAGGCCTTCTGAAGATCTTCTTCCGGGCTTCTATCTCCCCGGGAGGCGTTCTCGAAGACATCCTCCACTGCCAGGATATCCTCCAGGTTGACGCTGTCCCCCCTCTTCAGGGCAAGAGCGCCATCCGGGTCCACTAAAACCTCGAAGGTGGTTCCGTGGGCCTTCAGCCTGGCAGGAACGGCATCATCCAGTCTGACCATCCTTATGCCTCTCCTTCTTCACCCTTGCCTGATTCAACCTTATTGGAAGCGACTGCTGCTTTCATGCGATCCACATACTCGCTGACCTCTTTTTCTGTCAGCTTATAGAATAGCTTATCAGAGAGCTTTATGATGCCGATCTCTGTGGTTGCGGCCTCCACCTTGCCCTCGGCTGCTCTATGTAGGGCCTCCAGGCCCAGCAGAATTGCCTCATCCAGTGTCAGGTCCTCTCTGTACTTCTCCTCGAATACCTCCATCACCGCTGCTCTGCCTGCTCCGATGCCAGTGGCCTTGTACTCCAGCAGAGCGCCGGAGGGGTCGGTCTCAAAGAGGCGGGCTCGATCCTCTTCTGCTCCGATGATGAGCAGAGCAGTTCCGAAGGGGCGCACGCCGCCATACTGAGTGTACTGCTGCTTGAAGTCGCAGATCTTCTTGGCCAGGGCTTCAACCCCTATCGGCTCATCATAAACCAGTCGATTGATCTGGCTTTCTATCCTGGCCCTGTCGATCAGCACCCTGGCATCAGCGACCAGGCCCGATGTAGCCGCGCCGATGTGGCTGTCTATCTGAAAGATCTTCTCGATCGATTTGGGTTCCATCAGCCGGCTGGTGATCCTCTTGTCCACCAGCACGGCCACGCCATCCTTAACCTTGATGCCTACTGCCGTAGTTCCTCTACGGACTGCCTCGCGGGCATATTCAACTTGAAATAGTCTGCCGTCAGGGCTGAATACAGTGATAGCCCTATCATAACCCATCTGTGGTGCCATCTGCATCCTCGTGTCCTCCACATAAATCAAAAGAGGTCAGTCCCAGGTATCTGGTATCTGATCCTTTGGCCCATTCGCTGTCATCTGGACAGAGATCGACCTGCAGGCCGTGGGTGCGAACAATGCACCCTGAAACTTCTTTCAGCTCGATTCTTCTTCTGTCGCAATCGCTGTTTATCTTACTTAGAGGTGGTAAATACTTTTCTGTGGCCGATTTAATCGTTCCCGAGACCCCTTTTACCAGCAGAGCAGTTCTGGTTCCCTGAATGGAACGAATCGAGGCCAAAGTGGCCCTGGTCTGCTCTGCGCGGCTGTGATGAAAACGCAGTATGCCTCGCCGGCCATCAAAGGAGATCAACTGGAGTCTGTTCTCTGCGCTGCCGATCTCGCCAAAGAGGGAGCGCTGGCTGATCTGGATCTCTCTCATCAGATCCTGGCCCTCTATCTCCCCTTCAGCCTCCAGCTCAAATATCATATACCTCCTCCTAACTCTGAGGACGGGCAGCCTGCTTCTCAAAGCAGCTCCACTCCCGGGCTGGGCCAGCATCGGCGGTTGAGGTCCAGAAGCCTTCCGGCCAGAGATAGGGCTCGACAGGCCTCCTGGTGCTCAAAGCCCATCACCTCCGCCAGGGCGATGATATCACGGGGAGAGCGGAGGTCCAGGTGGGAGCGGGCCCCGGCGGTCAGCATGAGGCTCAGATCGAACTTCCGTGCCACAAGCAAGTTCCGCCCCACGCCCTCCAGCCAACGGGAGCGATGCCGCCCAGATAGAGAGAAGAACGGCCCCAGGTCGAATCCCATTGCCACCTGGTTTAACCGGGCGGAGCGGGCGGCGGCTATGCTCAGAGGCCTGCGGCTGTCACAGGGTGGGATCAGTATATCGACATCGGGATCCTCGGCCGTCAGGCGCACCATCTCCTCTGTTTGTGCCCTGACCAGGAGGAGGGGGTATCTCGCCCGCAAAGATGCAATCCGGCTACGGAAGGATCTGGCGTCCTTTGCCATCACCTCCGTTCCGATGGCCACCTGAATTCCTCTTACCCTCTCTGCGGCCTCTGGCCGGAAGAGGCTGCAAGGCTCAGCATTGCATATCACAATTCCCCGGTAGCCCAGGCTCTTCGCCTTCAATGCCATGCGGCTAGCAGATGATGATCCCTCTGGATAGGCCCTGAGGCACTCATAAAAGCTCATATGAGCTCACTTAGGATCTTGATGGCCAGATCGCGATTGGAGGGGTAGGTCTTGACCAGAGCGCACACAGCCAGAGAGTCCCTCGAGTCCGTCAGGCGGAAGAGGCCCCTGTAGGCCGCCTGTTTGTCCAGACGGAGGTGGAAGTGGCTCTTTCCCTCCAGGCGGTCCGGTATCTCATGATGAAGACGGGAGCAGTCCTCTGCGGGAAGTTGCTCACGCAAAATTTGAAAGAAGTCCTGTGCCTCCTTCCTTTTCAGGCAGGCCTCAAGAATCTTGATCTCATTTCCGAAGTGGCCCAAGGCAGTATCTGAGGATATCCGGTCCAGGGGGACGAAGATGCTCAGTGCTTCGCGCACGCGCTCCTCGTCCTCTGTCGCTGCCACAAAGGCCCGGATGGAGATCTTATCGATCAATGCCTCTCACTTGCCGGTCTGCAGCTTTTCTCACTTTCCTCTGCCATCATGGGCTCTGATGCTGGGCCTGGTCTTCTCGGTTCCAAAGCCCTTGTGCCTCTGGCCCCTGCCCTTGCGGCCGGCGCTGGTCTTGCCCCGTACTGCTCTGCCCCGGTGGACATTCTCTGCCACCCAGCACAGATCCTTGTCGCTCTTTATGGATGTGGAATGGGGATCGACCAATATGACCTCGTAGAACTTCTGCTTGCCATCCTCTGCCACCCAGTAGGAGTTCAGGACCTCCATGTTGCGGTACCTTCTTCCTGCCCGCTCCTCAGCGATCCTCTGGATGGACTTGGCCATGGTGATGGTATTGACTCCCATCTTGCTGGTCTTTCTGTTTCTCTCATAACGGGACTTTCTCCTGCCGCCCCGCCTTACCTTGACACGCGCCACGATTATGCCCTGCTTGGCCTTGTAGCCGAGTGCTCGTGCCCTATCCAGTCTGGTGGGCCTATCGATCTTCTGCACTGTGCTCTCCTGGCGCCAGGCCTTGAGCCTGCCCTGCCTCAGCGCGCCCACGTATCCCTCCCGAGGAGAGGACCAGGCATCGCCGATATAGCTGTAAAAAGATCTCATCTATCTTCACCTTGGCCGGTTCGACCTAATGGTCACATTCCGGATTTAGAGGGGAAAACGGTTGATAGGAGATAAATGTTTGCCAGGAATCAGTCGATTCCTGTGTATCAGTTCAGTCTATGTCTTCCACTTTATGCTATTGCCTTTCATCTTCAGTATTCCTTTCTTCTCCAGGGAGCGGGCTATCTCCTCTGCCGCCTGGCTGGCATTGATGCTCAAAGTGAATCTCTCACCTGCTTCAAGAATGCACCTCTCGGCAAAGCCCTCAATATCTATCCTCCCTTTCTCCGGATGCTCCACCAGCTCCTCTACCAGCAGTCCCAAAGCCATTAACACCATATACTCCTCGGAGTATTCCTCCTGAAAACCTTCGTCGATATCCTCGAAGAGGGCTGAGGTGGACTCATCTATACAGACCTCATATATCTTATTCAGGCCCACCTCCAACCTCTCCCTGAGAAGGGGCTCCTCGGGGTCAACATCCTCCGGATCGACATAGATGCAGACCATGGGATCTTCAAGCTGCCGCTCCATCGGCTCACCCAGCTTGATATCATTGAGATCGAGAAAGCTGCTGACGAAGTGCGCTGCCATTATGAAGAATGCCATTGATGAGAGCAGCTCTTCTTCAGCTCCTTCATCTATTTCTTCCAAGTTCAGCCTCATGATCCTCTCTTCTTTGCTCTTCCAATCCGGGTCCAGCTCAGCCATAAACAGATCTCTGATATCCTTCTCCTCAGATGCCTTCTCTTCAGATGCCTTCTCTTCAGATGCCTTCTCTTCAGATGCCTTCTCTTCAGATGCCTTCTCCAATGCTACCTTGATGGCGGCGATCAAGCTCTCCTGCTTCTCAGATATCCTGCCCTTCTCTCTCAGCTCGCTGGCTCTGCCCTGCAGGGAGGTCACAAGCTCGGACTGGAAGGTGACCAGGCCTTTGATATCTACTTTGAGCCCGGCATCCTTCAGATAGCTGGCCACATACTTCGCCTCTTCTTCGCAGTATTCACCCACTTTGAACATGATGCTTGGATTTCGATCATTGCATATGAGGCTTGCCAGATGGAAAGAGAGATGGGACCTCCTCGATCCCATGTGATCTCAAACACATGAAAATAGCTTATTCATCTCGCTATGGAACTGATTAAATACTCTGCTGAGTTCAACTCCCTTGGGAGTGGTCTTGTATATGACCTTGGAGCCCACTGGGACCTCCTCTACAAGTCCATTGTTTATCAAATTCTCAATATAGGGCTTTGCACTGGCGGAATTCAAATTTGCCTGATAGACAATGCGGGTCTTTGACGCGCCATTCATGCACAGCTTCAGTATATCGGATGTGATTTTATCATTGGTTCTTCGCTTCGGCCTCATTTAACTTCAACCTCATTCTATTGATGTGATTCAGGGAGTGATATAGACGATTATGTTCATTCTGATCAGGATACTGTACAGATACATCTTAACATAGATAAAAATCGATATTAAGAATGAATATGCCATCTAAAAATTATTATATATTTAAAATCGGCGATCTATCTTATGATAATAATTAAGCAGCTATTTATGCCATGCTATGCCCTTCAAGACATCCTGATTGGGCTTGCCAGGGCTGGGATGCGCTTCCAGGCCAGGCAGCTGCAGAAGGCCGCTGCGATCAAGATCGGGATCTTCTGGGCTGAAGACCGATCAGTTAGCATTGGGCTGAGGAGAGGGAATCCGGGCATCATTTCCATTGAGGATCTCATCCAAGCCTGGGGAGCAATGCCAGCAGTATGGCAACGCCAACCGCGGGAGAGCTCCAACCACAAGGCAACTCCATCGGCACAATCAGTCCGGGCTGGCCTCTATGCATATGGCTCCGGGAAAAAACGATCAGCAGGCCTGAGCCATTCAGGCCGGGACCGGCGCCGCATCAGCATGGCTGCGGCTCTTCTCCATGGTATCCTCCAAAGCAACTCGAATCTCCTCTTTTTGCCCCTCCTCGAACTCCCCATTCTCCAGAAGGTCCTCCATCATGCCATTTAGAACATCATCCATTACCTCCATCTTGGCATAGAGCCTCTGCCTTTGGGCCTGGTAATAATTGATCTGCATCTGCAGGACGGGGTTGGCAGTGGCAATGTCATTGCTCAGCAGATCTGAAACCTCATCTTTAGCCCCCTTTGCAGCGTCTTTGATCTTATTGTACAGCCCCAGCCAGTGAAGGATGGTGCTCGATTCCAGCTTCTGCAGCCGGGGCATTATCCTCCCAAACCTCTGGGAGAGCTTGATCAGATCCTCATTGGCAGATCGAATGGCATCCTGATTTGCGGAAAAGCGGGATGCAAGCCGGCAAATTTCTGAATTCTTGGATATCTTGGACATCTATATCACCTGGGTCTGAAATACCATCGCAGAGCTGGTAGTATCGGCCATCTGAAAAGAGATAAAGACAAGCCGCGCGGGGCGAAAGTGTCCATGCACCCGGCATCGATGCGCTGGTATAGATGTTTCGGTGTCGATGTGCCCAGTATCGATGGTATGAATGATATTAATAGCAGAAAATTAGAAAGGGCGGGATTGGAGATGAGAGAGTCCAGGGATCGGATAGCCCAAGTGCGCAGGCTCTGCCATCAGCTCTGCCTATCCTCGTGTGTCGCGGAGAAGAGACAGGAGCGGCATAAAGAGCTTCTGCAGAAGCGCCCCCACTGGTCGGTGCACAGGAAGGAAGAGCAGTTCCGCCAGATAGCTTTGGGAGAGAAGGTGCCCTTCGATATCTCCCTTCCCCTGCCAGCCAGGGATGAGAGGGAGGGCTCTGAGCTGGGGGTGAAGCTCTTCTGGGAGCGGTTCCGCTGCCAGCAGTGCGGACTGTGCTGCTATACCCCCGGCGCCGGCTTGATCCTGGAGAGGGAGGACTTCGATAGAATTGCATCCAAGATAGGGAGAAAGAGGCTCAAAAGCCTCTCCAGATATGACAGAACCATCAATGCCTGGATTCTCAAGCAGCCCTGCCCGTTTTACGATCAGGATAAGAGAGGCTGCAAGATCTATGAGATCCGGCCCCAAACCTGTCGCAAGTATCCTCTCCATCCTCCCTTAGCCCAGCTGCCCTACAACCTGGCGGTGGACGCCTTCTGTCCCGCCGCCCGCCTCTTGGCCAGGGAGACCCTGGAATGGTGGGTCATCTGCGAGAGCCACTGGGCAGAGCTTTTGGCCAGGATGGAGCAGTCAGGAGAGGATTCCTCTTCGCCCCAGGATGGCCGAGATGATCGCTAAGATGATCTTATGGGAGCAGCCCCTCTCCGATCATATAATCCACAATCTCAGCGAAGCCCTCGCCGAAATCCTTTTTGGCCACATAATCTGAGACCTCCTTCAGACCAGGGCTGGCATTTCCCACAGAAGCCCGAAAGCCCGCCCGCGCGAACATCGGCTGATCGCTCATGCTATCTCCAATGGCCGCAAACTCAACCGGATCCAGATTCATGTGTTGGGCTATTTTAGCCAGGCCCGTTCCCTTGTTCACCCTTCGATCCTTGATGTGCACGGCAAAGGCGGAATCGACGATTTCCACCCCCAGCTCGAGCTCCTCTGCCCGCCTGACCAAAGCCGGCAGATCGAAATCATTCTTCACGATGACATCGGTGAAGCGGTACTTGTGCCGGGAGGATTCGTACTTTTTCAGGGCAAACTCCTCCGAGAGCCTCTGGAAAGCAGCCTCGCAGATCCTCTGATCGGCCAGCACCTCCATCACCCCATCAGAGTAGGATAGAACTCCACCATTCTCGGCGATGAATATCCTGGGGGTGCCCAGGAGTATGGATACTGTCCTGGAGAAGCAATGGGTGTTGCCAGTGCTTAAGATCACCGGCACCTCCAATCCCCTCATGGCCTGCAAAGATGCCGGGCAGAGAACTCGATTCATATCGGTCAGGGTGCCGTCAATATCGACAGCCAAGGCTTTTATCATCCTATCTCCATTGTCAGCCTATCTCCTTCATCATCCATCTCCATCGCTATTGAAGCTCATTTTCATGGTATCTCGCCCGATCGATCAGATCTCTATGATCATCATATCCCAGCCCACAATGGTGGGGGCTCCAGAGAGCTCTATCACCTGCTGGGCCATCTCATCCTCATGCCCCTCCGCCTGGGGGTACAGATGGGTGAGAACCACCCGTTTCAGATCATAATTGCTGAGCATCTGGCCCAGTCTCATGGGGGTGGTGTGGTTGCTGACATCGAAGGGCTCGGGAAATGAGCACTCGTGAATGAGCAGGTCTGAGCCGTCTGCGAGAGCTGCCACCCTCGCCGAGGGCTCGGTGTCCCCCGAGTAGACGATCACCTTCTCCTCCTTCTCCAGCCGGTAGGCCAGGGCGGTGATGCTGTGCCGAGCATCCTCGGCAAATATATCAAAGCCCTTGAGGGAGAGGGAGTCCATGGCCTTGAGCTCCTGCACCTCATACTCCATCCCCTCCAGGTTGGGATAGGCGGAGTGGATGATATCGAGCCATTCTCTCGTCCCTGCGGGGCCGAATACCCTCAATCCGGATAGGCCGGAGAGATGGCGGCTATTGGCCAGGGCGAGAAGATCGTGCACATGATCCAGATGCAGATGGCTGAGCAGCACAGTGTCGACCGCCTCCAGACTGGCTCCCACCTGATCCAGGCGCTGGAGGGTGCCTGCACCGCAATCGAGGAGGAGGGGCAGATCGTTCTCTATCAGTATTGCTGCCTGGGAACGCCCCGGCTGGGGGATGCCGACGCCTGTGCCGAGGAGAGTTATCTTGAGGCTCATCACATTACCTTATCTGAATTCATTGCCTTATCTGCATTATTTGCCCATACAATATTTGCCTTATTTCCATTATGACTCATATTACGATCGAATCATAACCAACAGCATCTTGAACCTGCTGGTTGCCTTGAGGGCATGGGGCTCGCCCGCGGGCAGGATAATGCAGTCCCCCCGGGCCAGATTGTAGGCCTTTCCGGAGATGCTGATCTCCGCCTGGCCATCGATGATATGCACCAGGGCATCAAAGGGCGCAGTGTGCTCGCTCAATCCCTGGCCAAGATCGAAGGCGAAGACTGTGGCCGTCCCAGTGCTCTTGCGGATGATCTCCCTGCTGACCACAGAGCCCTTCTGATATGCCACCAGGTCTTCAAGCTTCTCCACCTTTGGTGTCGTTTTCTGATTCTCCTTTTGGTTCTCTTTCTCTATCAATTGTATTCCTCCTTGCTCTCAAATCATCTTAACAAATCCTTGAGCCCTGGCTTTCTCATACATCTTCCTGTCCAGGGTCAAAAGGCTTACTTCTTCTCTCCTGGCCGCGGCGAGGAAAAGGGAATCATAAAATGAGATTCCATTCTCCAGGGCAATATCATATGCTAGCGTACTGAGATCGGCGGAGGGAATCATTGTGCAGGAGTGGATGAATTCCAGGCATTTAGAGAATGATGCCCTGGCAGAATCCTCGCATTCTTGAAATATAGTGACCCTCTTCCAGGCGGCATTTCCAACCTCTGCTACTGAGAGATCAAGAACTATCGGGCTGATCGCTTCCACTGTTCTCTCTGCTCTTTCGGAAGCATCCTCCTGAAAGTAAAGGGCAAAGATGACCCCTGAATCGAGGACCGCTCTATCTCGCATCCCTGTCCTCTCTGATCAATTCAGATGCACTAACCCCTATATTCTTCGTAGACTGCCTCAGCCCTCTGGCCTCTTTGAGCAATGCCTGTCTCCTCTTCTCCTTCACCAGTTCCTCTACCGCCTGCCTTATGTCCGACTGCCAGTTGATGTCCTTCATCTCATCCATCATCTGCCGGACCTCTGCAGGGATGCGTATTGTGTACACACGACTTGTTGACATGATAATATGTTTATGTTATGTGTATATACAGATTGTTGCCCCGTTCAATACATCGAAAATTTTTAACATAAGAATGATCACAATTCACCAGGATTCAAAATGCCTCCAGGATTCAAAATGTCTTCAGGATTCAAAATGTCTTCAGAGACAATCATCGCCCATATCGACATCGACAAAGCCCATCGTCCCAGGGCCGGAAGGCTGACAGATGCGATCGCATCTGATGGTCATTTTATGCGCGGTAAGGTCGCGAATCTCTCCCATGACATACATTTCCAATGGAGGGATCGCACCATAAATGTCGAGCTAAAGGACTTCTCCTCAGACGGAAAGAGCGATTATGTGGCCTCAGCCATCAATTCTGATGGCCGGCTTTATCATCAGGCTTTGCTGGCGAGGCCAAAGGCCAGTCGAGCCCGGCAGATAAAAGAGTAGAATCCATTACCTGGAGGGAGCTTTGGAAGCATCTGGCAAAGCCGGGGTTGGCTTTAAGTATCAACAAAACATTAAAAGCGCCCAATTAAGCTAAGAAAATTCAAGGTGATATTTTTGCAGGAGAGTGTGATCAGGGACCCTGCACTGGCAGAGGCAGGGGAGAAGCGCATCGAATGGGCGCGCAGGCATATGCCGGTACTGGAGAAGATAAAAGAGGAGTTCGAGAGGGAAAAACCCCTCAGGGGGGCAAGGATAGTTGCCTGTCTGCATGTGACTGTGGAGACTGCCAATCTGATCACCACCCTGGTGGCAGGGGGGGCAGAGGTGGCTGTGACCGGCTCCAACCCCCTCTCCACTCAGGATGATGTGGCCGCCGCCCTGGCTGCCCGGGGCCTCTTCGTCTATGCCTTCCGGGGGGAGAATGAGAAGGAGTACTACGAATGCATCAAACGGGCCCTGGAGCTGGAGCCCAATGTCAGCCTGGACGACGGCGCAGACACCATCGCCATCATCCACAAAGAGTACCCAGAGCTGGCTGCTCGGATGTTTGGCGGCTGCGAGGAGACCACCACCGGTGTCGTCCGCCTGCGGGCCATGGCCGAGGACGGCGCCCTGCTCTACCCGGTGATAGCAGTCAACGATGCTGAGACCAAGATGATGTTCGACAACCGTTATGGCACTGGACAGAGCACCCTGCACGGCATAATGCAGGCCACCAACTTCCTCTTCGCCGGCAAGACTGTGGTGGTAGCAGGATACGGCTGGTGCGGGCGGGGATTTGCCATGCGGGCCCAGGGGCTGGGAGCAAATGTCATCGTCATTGAGATCGAGCCTCGCAAAGCTTTAGAGGCCGCCATGGACGGCTACAGGGTGATGCCCCTCTCTCAGGCTGCACCCCTGGGAGACCTCTTCGTCACCCTGACCGGCAACATCAATGTGATCAGAGAAGAGCACTTCGCCCTCATGAAGGACCAGGCGATAGTAGCCAACAGCGGCCACTTCAATGTGGAGATAGACATCCCCGCCCTGGAGAGGATGGCCAAAGAGAAGAGCGAGGTTCAAGACAATGTCACCGAGTATAAGCTCGACGACGGCCGACGGCTCTATCTGCTGGCAGAGGGCCGGCTGATCAATCTGGCTGCTGCCTACGGGCACCCGCCAGAGGTCATGGATATGTCCTTTGCCAACCAGGCGCTCTCAGTGCGTTATATCGTGGAGCACGGAAGGAGCCTGGCCAGGTCTGTCTACCCGGTGCCGGCGGAGATAGACAGGAGGGTGGCTGAGCTCAAGCTCGCCTCCATGGGCCTGGAGACGGAGAGGCTCACAGCAGAGCAGGAGAAGTATCTGCGCAGCTGGCAGATGGGAACCTGAAGAAGATGGGGAAGGAGAATGGACCTATTGAGGGAGAATCTGGAGGCCTATCTCAAGAGCCTCTACGGTAAGGAACTATCCATCCTATCGGTACGAAAGCTGGGGGAGACCATACCCACGGCTGAGGATGTGAAGGGATTTGGATATGGATCGCCACTGATGGTGGACTATCAGCTGCCTGGGAGGAGGGGATCCTGTGTCCTTTCCACTATGCGGGAGCAGCACGGCTTCGGCCACGACCACTTCTCAGATCGGGCGAGGATACTCATCTGGCAGAACGCCACGTTCTCTCACCTCCCCAAGCACGTCCGGTCTGTGGATGTGGGCTACTTCACCCCGGATGGGAGGCTGGTATCTGCCGGGGATGCCAGGGAGTATTTTCTCCTCATGGAGAAGATCGAGGGAAAGGAGTACTTCTTCGACCTGGAGAGGGTCAAAGAGGGGGGAGCAACGGAGCTGGATCATGAGAGGGTCATCGCCCTCTCAGATTACCTGGTCCAGATCCATGCCAATAAGAACGATTGCCCGCCGTTATATCAACGCAAGATCAGAGAGACCGTAGGAGACGGGGAATGCATATTCGGCATCCTTGACGACTATCCGGATAGCTCCTCATTTCTCGATCCCGATGAGCTGCAGGAGATAGAGAAGGTCTGTGTGGAATGGCGCTGGAGGCTGCGCAGCAAAGCCCACCGCCTATCCATGGTCCATGGCGACTTCCATCCCTGGAATATCATGTTCAGGGAGGGCACCGATTTCTCCGTCCTTGATCGCAGCCGGGGGGAGTGGGGTGAGCCGGCGGATGATATCACTGCCCTGGCTATGAACTACATATTCTATTCTGTACAAAAGAGCCTCCGCTTAACCGGAGACCTGAAGGATCTCTTTGAGCTATTCTTTGAAAACTACCTGGATAAGACCGGCGACGATGAGCTCTTGGAGGTGATCGCCCCGTTCTTTGCCTTCCGGGCGGTGGTGGTGGCCAGCCCGACCTGGTATCCATTGCTCTCTGATGATGTTAGAAGAGCTATCTTCAACTTCCTGGAGAACGTCCTGGCATCAGAGAGATTCAATTACCGGGATGTGAACGCCTACCTGGACTAAAAAAAATGAAAAAATGAAGAGCTATGCCTTCGAGCTCTCAGGAGAGCACCAGTCCCTGCCCAGATGTGAGGCCTTGGCATTGGCAGAGGCCTTCTCCGGCTGCTATCGCGAGCTGTGCTATCTGGAGCAGTGCTTGATCATTGAGGCCGAAGGCTTGGATGTTCAGTCTCTGGGAAGGCGCCTGGCCATGACCCACAGGATCATTGAGGTCATGGCCGTGTGCGATGCCGATCTGAAGGCCCTTTCCAGATCTGTTGCCCGCCTCCCCCTGCCGGATAAAAGCTATCGCGTCAGGGCAAAGAGAATTCGGAATGCCACTCCCGCTGCGGATGTTGTGGAGCACGAGATCGGAAGGGTGCTCTTTCAGAGGGGCTTTCGGGCAGACCTTAAGGGGCCAGAGCTGGAGTTGAGGGCGATCATCACCGGCGGGAAGATCGTCCTGGGGATGGAGGCCGCGAGGGTGGATCGAGGCTCATTCGAAGCCCGCCGGCCTCATCTGAAGCCTTTCTTTCATCCGGGAGTGCTCATGCCCCGCATGGCCCGCGCTCTGGTAAATCTGACCGGGATTCGAGAGGGTGAGCGGCTCCTCGATCCATTCGCCGGAACCGGTGGAATTCTGGTGGAGGCCTGCCTGATGGGCATAGAAGGCCTGGGAATCGAGGCGCAGAAACGGCTGGTGAAAGGAGCTTTGTGCAATCTGGCAGATCTTGATTGCACCCTGCTTTTGGGCGATGCCAAACGACTTCCTCTGAAGGACGCCACCATTTGTGCCGCTGTTCTGGATACGCCCTACGGGAGGTCCGCCAGGATACTGGCCTCATCCAAAGAGCGTCTCTTAAAGGAGAGTCTGAATGAGCTGTTTCGGGTGATAAGACCGGGCCGGAGAATGGTTATCGTGGCCGATGGTCCTATTGAGCCTCTGCTTGTCGGTGCCGGATTTATTATTATTCAGAGGCATACCGACCGGGTGCATAGGAGCCTTACCCGCCATATATTCCTCTGCCAGAGAGGATGAGGAGTATTTCTGAAGGAAGAGGCATGGGCAATGCATATCTTCATGAGAAATTTTTAAAACTTTATGAGGCGGGCACAGAGAGTGGAATGGTTGCCTCAGGAGACTGACCTGCTGTCCGTGCCGGCTCGCGCTGTGCTGCAAATCAGTGCGGCGGCGGAGATATCAGATATTGGATGCTATCTAGTATATCTCTCTTTGAATTGCTTTAAGGCTCCCCAGTAGCTCTTCGCCCTTTTCAGTGGTCTGATAGATTAGGTTAGGCTCTCTCTTAGCGTTTATCAGCCCTTTCTCTGTCAGGAGCTTGAGATACGGGTCAACCGTTCTGAAATTGAGGTTCGCCTGGTATACGATCTTGGTCTTGTTCGCTCCCTTTGTACAAATAAACAATATCTGAGATATAATTAAATCCCTACTCCGCTTCATAGACTTTCCCTCTTTTTTTTATAACTTTTTTACAAGTTTGAGACAATTTTACCTTAAATTGCCTAATTTGCTGCAGTCAGCAGTAGTAATATGATCCAAAATAGGATATAAATCTGGTGGACCAAAGATATGGTAAAGAGATAAGGATTTTAATTAAGAAAAATAGCCATGTTTTTCGCTATCGCGTGCTCATTGGAAGAGGCGGAACCGGGTGGAAGTGGACGGGAGGAGTGGCTGAGAGGATTGGACGGGAGGGCTGAGAGGATTGGACGGGGAGAGCAGAGAGGCTTGGGCGGGAAGAGTGGAGGAATGGATGGGGGGAAAGGACTGGGGATCTGATTATTGCACGCTAAAGAATTGAGGCAGAGGCGCTAGGCCTCTGCGGCTTCATAATCGGTATCTATAGTATCCTGGAGACCATCCTCGGTATGAACGGTAACCATGCGCTCTGAGACATCCTGATCGGAGAGGATCTCCAAAAACCGTTTTGTGTAGCCATCTCTCTCCGATGCCTTCTGGCTATCGAAGATGTTTCTGTATTCCGAGATTGTGGAAGGAGCTACGCGAAGGGCTTCGGCCATGTCCTTGACCGATCTGCAGGCTTCAGTGAGGCGGATGAACTCCTCTTTATCGAATGGCGGCTTCAGATCTGTCTCCCGGAAAAGATGAAGCTTTATTCTCGCTCTGCTGACGGTTTTATTGAGGGCTCTGTCACCAAGCTGCTCAGCAATCTCAGTATCGCTCAGTCCCTTGTAAAAGAGTCTTACCACAGAGGATAACTGTTCCGGAGTCAGTTTCGTCTGAATGTTGTACTGCTTTATCATCTCCCTGACTACTTCCAAAAGGGCCTGTTCAATCTCGCTGCTCCCCCGGAGGCTTCCATGCCGGGTAGCCTGCTTTTCCACAACCTTGGTGGTGGCGCCAATCTTCAGTACGAGGTCACGCAATTGATCAGTCCTGCCACTCATTTTAGATACTCACCCCTCAACAATCACCTTAACTTATAGTATAAAGAGATTTCGATTGATTACAAAGCTTTTTATAGGCGGCCCTCGTCTAAGAGGGCGAAATGTCCGAGACCAGCATATATGTTGTAAAGACCACTGCTAACCAAGAACGATCAGTGGCCAACATGATCGCCCAGATAGCGCGCAAGGAAAAGTATGATATAAGGGCACTGCTGGTTCCAGATGTGCTGAAAGGCTACGTACTTGTGGAATCACCAGCCCCTGAGATTGTGGATCAGGCGATTCAGGGAATACCACACGCGCGTTCTGTGATCAAAGGAGCCTCAAATATCGGAGAGGTTGAGCACTTTCTCACCCCCAAGCCCGCTGTAATAGGCATCAATGAAGGCGCAATCGTTGAGCTCATATCCGGGCCGTTCAAGGGAGAGATGGCGAGGGTGAAGCGCGTGGACCTTGCTAAAGAAGAGATAACTGTAGAGCTCTTCGAGGCCATGGTGCCCATTCCCATAACAGTGCGGGGAGATCATGTGCGCGTTCTCAGCAAAGATGAAACTTAGAGGTGATTTATTTGGCTAATGTTGTAGAAGCATTGGTGCCTGGCGGAAAGGCCAGCGCGGGACCGCCATTGGGCCCGGCCCTTGGACCTTTGGGTGTAAACGTTGCCCAGGTGGTTGCCAAGATCAATGAAGAGACAAGTGATCTGAATGGAATGCAGGTTCCAGTGAAGGTCATTGTGAAGTCCAGAACGGAGTTTGAGATCGAGGTCGGCACGCCGCCCACATCGGCCCTGATAATAAAGGAGGTCGGTGAAGAAAAGGGCACAGGCGACAGGACGCCAATCGGAGACCTGACTATGGAGCAGGTCTTGAAGATCGCGAACATCAAGAGAAAGGGCCTTCTATCCAAATCGCTCAAAAATGCCGCTCGCGAGGTAATAGGCACTGCGGGATCGGTTGGGGTGACTGTGGATGGCATGTCCAGCAAAGATGCCCAGCAGGCAGTGGCCAGCGGCAAATACGATGAGATATTGGAAGCGAAGGCTTAAATATAGTGTTATAATCTGAAATTTGATTCTCTTTTTTGAGAAGCCGTAGGAGACCATGAGAGTCGCAGACTACGGAGGGTTGAAATGAATATCGAAGAAGCCGTAAAACAGGCTATCGCTGAGGCCCCTGCCAGGAAGTTCGCTGAGAGCGTGGATCTGGCGATAAACCTCCATAATATCGATCTATCCCTGCCCGGGAACAGGGTCGATGCCGAGGTCATCCTTCCCCACGGCGTTGGCAAGCCCATCAAAATCGCTGTGTTCGCTGCCGGGGAGACTGCCCTGCGTGCCAAGAGCGCTGGAGCTGATCGGGTGATCTCCGGGGAGGAGATCCAGGACTTTGCCGGAGACAAGAAGGCGGCACGAAAACTGGCCGATGAGTATAGATTCTTCATTGCAGAGACTCAGTTCATGCCTGTTATAGGTAAGAGCCTGGGCTCAATCCTGGGCAAGAGAGGCAAGATGCCCACCCCTCTGCCGCCAACACAGGATGTAGCCCCACAGGTGCAAAGGCTGAAGAACATGACCCGGATAAGGTCCAGGGATAAGCCGACCTTTCACCTGTCTATAGGGAACAGAAATATGAATACCAAAGAGCTGGCTGATAATATTGAGGCGGTTGTGGTCAAGCTCGAGCAGACCTTGAAGGATGGTCGGCATAACCTGAAGTCGGTTTACGTCAAGACCACCATGGGTCCTTCCATAAGGGTGATCTGAATGGCAGGACAGGTTCGTCACACTGCCCACATCCCTGAGTGGAAGGTAAGAGAGGTTGAGGAGCTCGTCGATAAGATCAGCAAGAGCAGAGTGGTCGGTGTGGTGGGTCTTCGCGAGATCCCTGCTGATAACCTGCAGAAGATGAGAGGGGATCTGAGGGAGAGCGTTGAGATAAAGGTGGTGAGAAACACCATCGCTCGCCGTGCCCTGGATGCCTCCCCGGCTGAGATAAGACCACTGGCCGATTTCATTGAGGATCAGACAGCGCTGATCTTCAGCGATCTGAATCCCTTCAAGCTCAGCACCATATTGGAGAAGGGCAAGCAGCCCATGCCCATCAAGGCCGGCACCCGTGCCCCCAAGGATATTGTGATTGAGGCCGGTGAGACCTCCTTCTCTCCCGGGCCCATGGTCGGCAAGCTGCAGGCCGCAGGCATACCGGCAGCCATCAAGGGCGGAAAGGTGGTCATAAACCAGAAGATCACCCTGGCCAAGGAGGGTGAGGTTGTTCCTGCCAGAATAGCAGAGATCCTGAAGAGCATGGAGATCTTCCCCAGGAATGTAGGCCTGGAGCTGAGGGGAGCCTATGAGGGTGGATTGATATTCAGGTCCGGTGATCTAGCCATAGATGTGGAGGGCCAGGTCGCCAAGATGAGCGAGGCTTCGGCCAGAGCATTCGGCTTTGCAGTGGAGATTGGATATCCCACGCCGGCTACAATTGGACCCATGCTGCAGAAGGCCCAGACCAAGGCCAGGGCTCTGGTGTTGGATGCAGGAATTATCGTTCCCGGCATGATGGAGTTCATTCTGGCCAGGGCGGCAGCAGATGCCAGAGCCATTGCCAGCCTTGCCAGCGGAGAGAAGGCTCCAGCGGCGCCCCAGGCCGCAGCAGCGCCCGCTGTCGAGGAAAAAGAAGAGGAAGAAAAGAAGGATGAGGAAGGAGACACCGCCGCAGGACTTGGTGCTCTATTTGGTTAAATCTAATTCGAGGTTGATATAAATGGAATATGTATATGCCGCATTGCTGCTTCATAGTGCAGGTAAGAGTGTCACTGAAGAAGGAATCAGGAATATAGTCGCAGCCTCTGGTGTGGCTGCTGATGATGTCAGGATCAAGGCCCTGGTGGCCGCTTTGGAAGGAGTAGATATAACTGCAGTCCTCTCCCAGGCTGCTGCTGTTCCAGTGGCCGCAGCCGCTGCCCCAGTCGCTGCTGCAACTGCTGCTGCCGCTCCCGCCGCCAAGGAGGAGGAGGAGGAGAGCAAAGAGGCTGCAGAGGAGAGCGGCGTGGAGGGCCTGGGCGCCCTTTTCGGCTGAAGCTTCCTGAAGCTTTTTTCTATTTTTTTAAAAAAATGTGTTTCTACTGGCGAGCATTCCTCAGTCTTGCAGATCCGGGCCTGAGATGTTAAATATCCTCCAGCTTTTCTACTCCCAGCTTCTTCACATTCGGCTTCCATATGCTGGCAGGCATCCAGTCAGGGGCGTTGGATGGCTTGGGCACCTGAATCCTCTCCCCTTCAAATATGTGAACCTTCTTCGTCCCCCTCTCCCGGAGTCGAATGTCGGTGAATCCCCGGTTGGCTGCCTTTAAAGCTGCTTGCCTTGGCTGCTTGCCTGAAAAGACGCCTATCTCATTGCCCTCTTTATCCCTCAATGCGAAATTCCTTTTCTCTGCCATATTTTGCCTCCATTTATCCATATGCATTGGGCTTTATGCCTTGCAGCATGCCTATATATCGATTGATCTTATATTAATCTTTTGTTTGATTTCAGGGGAATGGAATGGTTTATCATTCCGGCAATAGATCAGATCCACTATGGCATGGGTAATGTGGTTCACCGGCCTTCCCGGCTGCGGGAAGACCACCATTGCAATGGAAGTGAAAGAGAGGCTGCAGGAGAGAGGGATAAAGGTCAAGATCCTCCAACTGGATGAGATCCGCAGAGTTATCACTCCAGAGCCGAGGTATACGGAGGAAGAGAGGGATATCGTCTACGCCAGCCTGGCCTACATGGGAAAGATCCTGGCAGAGGAGAGGATAAACGTCATCATCGATGCTACTGCCAACAGGCGCCGCTATAGGGATCTGGCCAGAAGGCTGATCCCCAACTTCGCTGAGGTCTTCATCCGCGCTCCATTGGAGGTATGCATGGATAGAGAGGAGAAGAGGGATGCAGCCTTCTCCCCCAAAGGGATCTACAGGAGGGCGGGGAGAAGAGATGCCACCATCCCCGGGGTTGATGTACCCTATGAGGAGCCGATATCACCCGAAATTTGGGTCGATGCTGCCAGATCCAGCCCTCTGGAGAGCTCAAGCCACATCGCCGATCGAATTATTGAGCTTTATGGAGCCGTCTGATCCGGCCAGGCGGACGGGCAACAAGGCCGGCAGAACCACCGGCAACCGGATCGATGACAGATCGGCATGATCCAGCCGCAGGACGGGATGATCCGGCAAGAGCATCATTGACCGGAAGGCGCATCTTGCCGGTTGTTTATCCACTTCAGCAACCAGCTCCAGCAATCTGGAAAGGTTAAAATATAGTCACTAAGACTTCATATCAGGAGGAAGACTCTTGAAGTGCAATGCTGGCTTTGTGGGTTTTGATGGAACCGAGAATAAAAGAACTCTTCTTGCTCTGGCCGAGGTCAAGAAGGCGGCGGGGATAGATGGCGATCTCAATGTGCTCCTCAGAAAGCCTCATGGCCGGGCCAGATCCATTGTGGCCAAGTTCAACCGCCTTTACGGGGTGAAGGCCTATCTCAGCGATATGGCCTCCAAAGAGAAGTGGCAGGCTGCGGGGGTCCAGATCGAGGGCGGTTATGATGATTTCTTTTCTGCATCCGACTTTATAATGGTGGGAACCCCAGGGGACGAGGAGCTGCCCTATCTCGAGGCGGGCCTGGCCAATGACTGCTTTGTCTCTCTCATGGGAGGAGCAGACCGGCCAGAGCTCCTGAAGGGATTGGAGGAGAACAAGAAGGTCAAGATCACAGATGAGCTGAAGGCGGACTTCTCCCGCGAGTTCTTCTTTGGTCTGGAGAATTATGAGCTCTTCTCCAAGGCCAAGCCGAGGCTCGTGCAGTGCACAAGCTGCAATACCACTGGCCTTTCCCGCCTGGCCCTGGCCGCCCGGCCCTTGGGGCTCACTGCTGTTCTGGGGAACATCGACCGCAGGCACGGGGATCCGCATACCGTGGTCAGGGCCTCTCCCAGCGCCATTCAGTTCGGCAAGGGAGCGGGCCATCAGGGAACAGATGCCGGAACGATCTTCAAGGAGGTCAACTTCTCCATCCGGGCGAGCAAGGTGCCAACCACCATCCCCCACACCAACTTCCTGAATCTGGTCTTCAAGGGGAGTGTGACCCCCGATCAGCTGGTGGAGCAATATGCCAAGACGCGTGAGGTGGTGGTTATGCCCTACCAGGATGAGGGCAGGAAGCATGAATGGACCAGTGAGATCCTGGAGGCCTTCTTATCAGGCATAGAGCGGCCCATCAACCCCGAGATCTTCGAGCTTTTGGTCTCTGATGCCATAATCCCCTTCAAGCTGGGCGAGTACACCATCCTGCAGACAGTCTCCCTGGTGGAGCAGATGTCCATCGCCGTGCCAAACCATGTTGAGTCTTATCTGCTCGCTGCTGGCTATCCCGCAGACAATGTCCATTCCCTGGTGGACCAGAGCCTGGGGGTCATGCATGGCATCTGGCCGGATAAACTGAGCTGCTGAATGCTCAACTCCAAAGTCGGGCAAATCATACAGGGCCGGCTTGAGGGCTGCAAGGTCCATCTGGGCCCTGAGGCCCTTCCCGAGCTGTACGAACAGGGCTACTTCGGCCGGCCCAGGGGGAAGGGCCTGGAGCTCTCCCTGGTGGAAGGGGCCTATCTCCTGGATCGGTCCAGAGTGAGGATCCTCCAGGATGGAAAGGAGATCGATTTCCGGACTTTTTTTCAAGCAGCCTCCTCGCTGGAGAAGGGATTTGAGTTTCGCTATGTGGTCTATAAGGATCTAAGGGAGCGGGGCTACTATGTCCAGCCCGGCAGGCCGGATTTTCGCGTCTACCCCAGAGGAGGCCATCCGGGAAAGGGGCCGGCGGAATTCTATGTCCTGGTCATATCGGAGCGCAATCCCCTGCCTTTGAAGGAGATCATAGAGCCGGTCCGCCTGGCGGGGCAGATGAGAAAGAAGCTCATGCTGGCAATTGTGGATGAGGAGAGCGATATCACCTTCTATGAGGGGCGGGAGCGCTCCATGGCCGGGATGATGATCGATCTGGAGGACGGCGGCCAGGCCACGCTGCTTGAGGACCGGGTGGTTCTGTGGGACATTGAGGCCTCCCGCCTTCTGCATGAGAATGGATTCTACGGAAAGCCAGTGGGTGAACGGCTTCAGCTCTCTTTGGTCGAGTCTGCGTATCTGTTGGAGAAGGGCAAGATTCAGCTGGCTGACCGCAAGGGAGAGCCAGTCGATCTCCCAACCCTCGTCTCCCGGGCAGAGCAGATAGATGGGGACTTCGGGCTGAAGCTTGCCGCCTACAGGGATCTGAGGGAGAAGAGGCTGGTGGTCAAGACGGGATTCAAGTTCGGCACCCACTTTCGGGTATACAAACAGGTGCAGGGGACGAAAAAAGCTCCTCACTCCGAGTATCTGGTGCATGCCATCTCCCCAGATCATGTCTTCATGCCCCCGGTGCTCTCCCGCGCCGTCCGTCTGGCCCATTCAGTGAGAAAGCAGATGGTATTCGCCTATCCAGATGATGGAATTGGATATCTGGAGATAAAGAGGCTGAAGCCCTGAATAGCTCCCCCTCTTAGTGAGGCTGCCTTCTGCCCCCGTTCTCCCCTTCCCTTCTGCCCCCGTTCTCCCCTTCCCTTCTGCCCCCGTTCTCCCCTTCCCTTCTGCCCCCGTTCTCCCCTTCCCTTCTGCCTCCGTTCTCCCCTTCCCTTCTGCCTCCGTTCTCCCCTTCCCTTCTGCAGTATCCCATTCAGCCTCCATTCAATTTGTAGTGGATGCGAGTATATATTTAATTCTGCCTCTGGGATCAAGCTCAGGCGGTTCTGGTTTTGGCCAGCAGCTATATTTATTACTGCATTTATTAGACTATGAAATCGTTCACCATGCTCTAGCCGGTGAGCGCATCTTTTGCATAGGAGGATATCAAGATGGTTCAAGGACGAGGGATTCCAAAGCCCGTGATATACGGCAACATGCCGGCGGTCTTTAAAAGGAGGGACGGAAATTTTGAGATAAAGCTGCAGATAACAGGGGGATTGCTGACCCCCCAGCAGGTACAGAGGATAGGAGAGGTGGCTTCCAAGTACGGCTCGCAGGTCCATTTCACTGTGCGGCAGCAGATCCTGATACTGGGGATCCAGGAGGAGGATCTCGATCGGGCCCTGGCCGAGCTGAAGGAGGTGGGCCTGCGCCCTGGATCGGCAGGAATGGTCTTCCGCAATGTGGTCTCCTGCCTTGGCACCGATTACTGCTACAAAGCAGTGGCAGAGACTGTCACCCTGGCCAGGGAGATCGGCGAGCGCTTCAGCGGCGAGAAGACCCCCGGACCCCTGAAGATGGCCATCGGGGGTTGTGCTTTTCCCTGCACCCGGCCGCAGTTCAATGAGATCGGCCTGATGGGCAGGGTCAAGCCCCAGATCGACCTTGAGAGATGTACCGGCTGCGGCAAATGCCTTGAGGTCTGCAAGGTGGGGGCCACAAGCATCGTCGAGGGGAAGGCGGTCATCGATTACGATAAATGCGTCCGATGCGGCCGGTGCGTGGCCATCTGTCCTGAGGCGGCCAAGTACTCGGCAGAGGAGGGATACATCATGCTGGTGGGTGGCAGGGGAAGCTGGCCTCCACATGAGGGCTGGGTCCTTTGTGATATGCTGCCCCGAGAGAGGATCATCCCCCTCATCGAGCGGATACTGCAGGTCTACAAAGAGGAGGCAAAGCCGGGCATGAGGATGAGGGAGTTTATCAACTCCATCGGCTTTGAGGAGTTCAAGAGAAGGGTCATGGAGTGATGATGGGCGGGATTCAAAAGGGATCAGGTCCTGCGCTTAAGGGTGAGCAAGAATGGTCAAGGTCGGCATCATAAGATGTCAGCAGACTGAGGATATGTGCCCCGGGACGATGGACTTTGTGGTGGCATCTGAAGGGAAGATGGCCTTTGCAGAGATGGGGCCGGTTGAGATCATTGGCTTTCTCTCCTGTGGGGGATGCCCGGGAAAGAGGGCCATTCCCAGGGCGAGGATGATGGTTGATCGGGGTGCAGAGGCAATAGCCATCGCCTCCTGCATAAGCAAGGGCAATCCTATCGGCTTTCCCTGCCCTCACTTTCATGAGATAAAGGAGGGCATCGCCAGGGGGATAGGCCCCAAGGTGGAGATAATCGAGTGGACGCATTAGGGCTGGCAGCACCAATTCTTGCTGTATCAGTTCTTGCAGCATCAGTGCCTTTTAGCATCCGGGATGGCACCGGGGCTTGGAGACTCATTCCTCAGGGGACGGGCTCCTCTTCCGGGCGGAGAGGGCCAGAAAGGCCCCTCTGCCATGCCCCTCAGAAAAGGGCTCAGCGGCATCTATCTTTGCATTCTTGAATATGGCCTGCCGGGCTAGAATATTGCAGAAACCAAGATCCTCCAGCCAGCTCAAGGCCTCCCGGGCAGAATAGAACCGGGCGTAACGGTAGAATTTGCTGGTTTTCTTCTTCATCTCATAATCCCTGCCAGCAGGGCTATCCCGGTCGATCATCCCTATTATGAGGGAGCCACCCGGCTTGAGGACCCTCTTCGCCTCCTGGATGGCAGAAAGGGGATCTTTCAGAAAGCATATGGTGGTGACCATCAAGACGAAATCGAAGGCCCCGTCCCGAAAGGGAAGGGCTTCTGCCAGGGCATAGATGATCTCAACCCCCCTCGCTCTCGCCCTCTCTGCCATCGCCCGCGCTGGCTCAACCCCTATTCTGATGCCCAGGGGAAGGGTGAACCTGCCCGTTCCCGCTCCCACCTCCAGGCCGGTCCCGGTGGAGGGGATGAGCGATCTCAAGGCCAGGATCTCGGAATTGTATGCTGCCTGGTGCTCATCATACCACTCATCATACTCTGCTGCGTGCTCTTCGAAGATCTCTATTTGCATCATGCTCCTGTCCCGCCTGAGCCGTCAAAATGGCTGCCCTGTCCTCTGGATCCGCCGGGCATTCTGTCCAGGCCCGGTCTTCAACGGCGATAGCTTGTCGACAGGGGTGGCTGTGGTTTTGCCCTGGGATTGCCGGTTGACGAAATGCTCCACTGTGCCATTAACTACGACCTTCTGCCCGTCGCCCCCTGATGATTAGGCAGCACTCCTGGGAGAGCTCACGCTCCAGTCTCTCCCCTCAATCTTCATCAAGCTTGGCATTTTCTATGATGCAATAGATATCCTCGTTGAAGCCGGGGGTTTGTTTAATCCAATAATAAAAAAGGCAAGATGAACTTGGAACGCCGAGTACCGGTAAATTTATGTAAAATAATCCTTAGAATCGTGTATTATTCTTTTTAAATCGCTCTGCAGACTTGGCGTGCTTAGAATAGCGCCAATGTCCTTGGAATCAGCGCTTTGTACAGTACTCAATAATCCTGCTCTCGTGGTTTGTGAACTGATCAGTTTAAAACCAGAAGCATGCATGCTTGTCAACGCCGTGATGTCATTCAACAATTTCCATCCATTTGTTTTAAACTTATTTGCATCGGCTTCATGTTTCTGATCCCTGGCTTCTGCTTTATCAGCTCTCTCGCGATGCACTTCTTTGCCAAAGTAATAGCCTGCAGCCGCAAAGGCGATTGCCTCAACCGAACCTAATACGAACATGCTCCTGGACCAGAGAAGTTCGCTCTCGCCTCTGTTGGTCCACAACAAATATACTAAGATAAGCCAGGCTGCGATGATGATTATGCCAAGCCCATCTGCGATTTGCACTTTCCGTTCCATATGTAATCCTCCTTAAACATATATATCAGTTTTCACGATAAATAGTTAACCTTCATAGAATTTAGATTGTGGCTTCAGGCGCTCTGATACCAGCAAAAGCAGCCAGGAACAAAGCAGACAGCATAAGGCAAGCCTTAGCATGTCTCATAGAGCCATTTGTTTCTTTGTATGCCATAAGAAGTAAAAGAGGATGGATGGCACAGGAATTCAGGCTCCAAAGATGAGGTTATGACATGCCCAGGCATTCTCTGTCGCTTGGATACCGGCCTGCATCCCCCAGAAAATGGGGGCGGGAGCATTCAGAGCATTCACCCCTCTGCTATTCCCTGGAGCTGCTCGAGCTTCTTTTTCACTATGCTGGCATGGCCGTCAACCTTGACCTTTCTCCAGATATGGGCTATCCTCCCCTCTGGGTCGATGAGAAGGGTGGATCTGATGACGCCATAGCCCTCTTTGCCATACATCCTCTTCAGAGCCCAGGCCCCGTAGGCCTCTGTGACCCTGTGATCAGGATCACTCAGGAGGAGCACCTTCAGGCCATGCTTGGCAGCGAACTTCTCGTGGCTTGCGGGCGAGTCCCGGCTGATGCCAGCCACCTCAGCATCAAGCTGCTGAAACTGAGGGAGGTGATCGGTGAAGTCCAGTGCCTCCCGGGTGCAGCCGCTGGTGTTGTCTTTGGGATAGAAGTACAAGACCAGCCATCCTTTCTTCCTCTCTTTTAAGCAGAAATCCCCTCCCGTTGCCATCGGCAAGCAGAAATCCGGGGCCTCATCTCCTACCTCGACCATATCCAATGCCCTCTCATTTTTCGATGGCTCTGTTTTGGAGTGATGGAGATAAAAGGGTATGCAATAAGAATATGCAGTATGAATTGAGAGATTGGAATAAGAGATTGGAATAAGAGATTGGATTAAGAGATTGGATTAAGAGATTGGATTAAGAGATTGGATTAAGAGATTGGATTAAGAGATTGGATTAAGAGATTGGATTAAGAGATTGGATTAAGATTATAAAATAAGAGTTGTGAATAAGAGTATGAGATCGGAGCCTTCTTTCCTCCGTTCACCTGAAGCCCTCGATGAAGCTCTTTATGCACCGTCCCAGGTCCGGGTGATATCCCCCCTCCAACAGGGCAAACCTCCTTCCCCTGCACTTCTCCTCCGCCCCATCCCGGATGGCCCTGCCGATCTCCTTATAGTCCTCGATCTTCAAGAGTCCGCCCCAGTCCTCCAAATAGGTGTCAAAGCCGGCGGAGACTCCCACAATATCGCAGTCGAAGCCCAGGAAGGCCTCCTTTACCTGGGCCAGATACCGGCTCTGATCCATCCTCAGATACTCAAAGCTCTCGTCAACCGACCAGGGGTTGACGATCTTCACATTGCTATCTGCCCGGAAGATGCTCACTGTGCCATCGCCAAAGTGAAGATCGATATCGATTATCAGCACCCGTTTCGCTTTGGGCCTGATCTTCTGTACTGCTATGGCCATGTTATTGAAATAGCACATTCCCCAGGCCCTGTTGGCCGATGCATGATGCCCCGGCGGGCGGATAAGGGCAAAGGCAGGCTCACCCTCTAAAGAGAGCTCAGCAGCACATATAGCCCCGCCGGCGGCAAGGGCAGCGGCATCATAAAGCCCCGAGCCCTTCACCCGTTCGATATGTCCAATCCCGTGCACCTTGGCGATATCCTCAAGACTTGCCGCCGGGGGCTCGATGAACTGGAACTCTCCCAGCATTGCCGCGGGGAGGGCGACTCTGTCAGCATTCTCCACCGGGTTTGTCGGATACCGCCTCTCCATCTCCCTGCTGTAGACTATCTTCACAGTACTCTCACAGCCTTAGGATTGATCTTTTGCCACTTATATAATTCGTTCCGTCGGCGTTGACTGAAAGCTGCAAATGATCGAAAGAGAGAGCCGTTTTAGCTGGCATGGTATGCTCTGACGGCTTCATCTGCTGGATCATGCCTGGCTTGATGGGCGCAGGACAAAGCCACTGGATGAACAATCCAGGCGGCCCGGGATTGGCAGTCTCTTTCAGGCTCCTGCATAAGGGATGCTGAAAAGGGTCAATTGGCGAAGAGACTGAATATCGAGCTTTCCCATTCATTTCTTCCAGAACTCAGGCACAAGGAGGACCAGGGCAGTCACCACCTCCAGCCTGCCGATCCACATGCATAAGAAGAGAAGCATCTTGCCGGCGGGATGGATCTGGGCAAAGCTGTTGGCCGGCCCGACCATTCCAAATCCCGGCCCGACGTTCCCCAGGGTGGTGGCTACTGCCGAGAGTATGCTCTCCATATCCATCCCCGGATCACCAGAGCAGATGATAGCCAGGAGGAGGGTTGCCAGGGCGAAGATGATGAGGTAGGTGGAGACGAAGATATTGCTCGCCCTCAAAACCTCCTCTTTCACCACCATCTCACCCAGGCGGACGCTCAGAACTGCCTTGGGATGGATGGCGCGAATCAGCTCTCTGTATGCACTCTTCAATATCAATACCAGCCGAACAACCTTAATCGCCCCTGCAGTGGAACCGGCACAGGCACCAATGATCATCAGCAAGAGGAGTGTGATCTTCCCGGCAGGAGCCCAAAGGTCAAAATTATCTGTGGCAAAACCGGTTGTGGTCATGATTGTCACAACCTGGAAGCCCGCAAGCTGAATCTTCCGCCAGATGTCTCCCTCCACCCCTCCCCAGAGGATGATGATCGATGTGGCCACAATGATGATCAGTGCATAAGCCCGGAACTCCAGGTCACTGATCAGAGCCTTCCGTTCAGAGGTGAGCATCCTGTAGTGCAGGGCGAAGTTGGCTCCGGCCAGGAAACAGAAGAGGGTGATGATGGCATCTATCATCCAGCTATGGTAGGCCATGATGCTCAACCCCTGAGGGGAGAAGCCTCCCGTGGCCATGGAGGAGAAGGAATGGCAGAGGGAGTCGAAGAGGGGCATTCCTGCCAGAAGGAGGAGGGCTATCTCCACTACAGTCAGGAGGATATAGACCATCCAGAGCATGCGAGCAGTCTGCTTGATCCTCGGCTCAAAAGATCCCTTGTCCGGACCTGGAACCTCCGCCCGGTAAAGCTGCCGACCCGCCACTCCCAGGCGGGGCAGTATGGCCACGAAGAGCAGTATGATCCCCATTCCTCCCAGCCACTGAGCAAAGGACCTCCAAAAGAGCAGTCCCATGAATGAATCATCAGGGCCGGCTCTCATCCGGAGGAGGGTGAGATCGGCGCTCATCCTCACCAACTGCAACTGAATATCCGTTGCCAGGCTGCTCTCGACCAGGCTCTGATTTATCGTCCAGTATCCAAGCTGATTTGTCTCTGTGAATATGGAGGAGCCGGTGGTGGTAAAGGCGGACATGGACTCGAAGAGGCCATCGACGAGGTTCATCCCCATGAAGGCATAGGGAAGGGCGCCGAAGAATGCGGCGACCAACCATCCCAACGCCACCAGAGCGAATGCCTCTTTCAAGCCCGGATCTTCCTCAGAGGAGAGCCTTCCCAGGAGCATTCCCGTGGCCAGGCTGAGAAAGGAGGTGGCGGCAAAGGCGATCACCCCGCCCGTCTCCCCATAGATGGCTGCTACTGCACCCGGAAGAAGAAGCAAGACGGACAACAACTTCAGAAGCTGTGCCAGCAGCCACAGAAACACCCTGAATTTCATCTGATATTGCCGCACCAAAATGGCGGAGGGCATCCTCCTGGAGGTGGCTCTTATCCTGTATTCCTATAAAAATGATCTGCTCTTAAACCACGAAGAGCTTTTTTACCCTGGAGAGAGCATCCGGCATGGACATCACAAAGACCCGGTCGCCGGCTGACACCCTGAGGTCATCATAAGGGACGATCGGCATGCCATCCCTCAGTATCATTCCAGCTAAAGAGTTCCTGGGAAGCTCTTTGGATATCGATTTGCCCACGATCTTCGAGCCCGGCCTGGCGATGAAATCCACCAGCTCCATCCTCTCATCGCTCAGTGTGATGACCTCTTCTCCGCCGATCACCCTCTGGAGGACGGCATCAGCGGTCACCTGCCCGGGGCTGATCGCCCTGTCCACCCCCACCATCTCGAAGAGCCTGATATAGGCATTCCTGTTGACACGGGAGAGGATCTTCTTCGCTCCCAGTTGTCTGACCAGGAGGGAGCATAACAGATTCTTATCATCAAGCCCGGTTACGGCAAAGACAACATCCATCGTCCCCGCCCCCTCCTCTTTAAGAAGGGAGAGATCGGAGCCATCGCCATTGAGGATCATTGTCCCTGAGAGCTTATCTGCAATCTCAGCGCAGCGATCGGCATCCTTCTCAATGATCTTGACGTCCATGTCCATCCTCTCCAACTGGCTGGCCAGGTAGAAGCCCACCATTCCCCCGCCCACAATCATCGCCTTCTGGGTGGTTTTGGACTCATGCAGCATCCTTCCCAGGGCGAGAACGGATCTGTGGTCACACAGCAGCATGAGATGATCGTTTTTTCTCACCTCATCGCCCTTTTTGGGGATAGCTATCTCACCTGCCCGGTTTATGGCGATCAGGTTGCAGTTGTTGGGAAGGATGATATTCTCCACCGATCCTTTGATATTCATCTCATCGGTCACCTTGAACTCCACCAGATTGACCAGCCCATTGGCCAGCTCCCGGTTCATGAGCAAGGAGGAGAAATATAGAGAGCTTGCCATATCCTCGGCCATGGTCAGCTCCGGGCAGATCATGAAAGATATGCCTACCTCCTTTCGATCCTGGACCGGCTGATCGATGTACTCCGGATTGCTCACCCTGGCGATCGTCTGCCTCACCCCAAAATGAGAGGCTATGATGCAGGTTATTACATTCACCTCATCATTTCCCGTCACAGCGACAACGATATCCGCCCTCTTGACATCCGCCTCGGAGAGGAGCCGGGCATTGGCAGCATTACCCTGCAGGACCTTAACATCCATGTCCTGAAGCCTGGCACAGGCATCGGGATCTTTGTCTATGACGGTCACATCATGATCGGTATGCAACTCGCTGGCTATGAGAAAGCCCACCTCGCCAGCCCCCGTGATCAGGATTCGCATCTTGTTTCCTCCTGCGATATTCCAGCCATATTCTGCCCATTGAGGGCTCTTCCCGCTGAGAGCCCCTCCCATGTTGATTCCTGGATATAAGCCTTTTCTGACCGGCGGCTTTGCATGTAAAGTCGGTTCTGCAAATTAAATTGATTACATCATTTAGTAAACAATTGAGCTTGTCACTCTGCCGGCCTTGCCTGTCGCTGGAATCGAGGTTGATTTTGCTGTCGATTCGACCGGATTCAGGACAACCCAATTTAATGCCTACAATGGAGCGAAGCATGGGCAAAAGAAAGAGCATCAATGGGTTAAGGCGCATCTTTGTGCAGGTGTCAAAACTAACATCGTCGCGGCTGTGGCAATCACAGATAGCAACGGAGGAGATTCGCCACAGTTCGGCCCCCTGGAAAAGAAAACGGCGGAGGGGTTCACCATCAATGGGGTATCTGCTGATTTGGCCTATTCATCACGTAATAATCTTCAGTTAGTCGCAAACACTCATTATTTCCAACTCAATCGTGATGAGTTCATGGACCACTGCCATAAGAGGAGCAATATCGAGGCTACCAACGCCGCCATAAAGAGGAAGTTCGGTGAGACATTAAAATCCAAGAATCCAACAGCTCAGGCAAACGAGCTACTTGCTAAAATAATTGCGTACAACCTCACCGTGGTAATTCATGAGATGTACAAAAATGGCATAAATCCGGACTTCTTGCATGCGCGAGAATAAATGGTGGACAAAATCAGAGAGCATCCAATAGTTTGGATGTGCTCCTGATAAATTGTCTTGTGATATCCCTTTCAATATCACTTGACAGGGCGCATGGCCAAGCGCGAACGATGCGTCCGGCAAGGACAATGATTGGACGCAGGAGTGCGTTTGTTGCCTTGACCGCGGGAGATCGCATTGCTGAGACGAACAACACGAATTCAATCACGAAGAAGGCCAATGCAACGATAATACCCACTTCATAAGACAGACCCATCTCAAGGCAGACCCATACAATTGTGCCTCCAATCACAGATAATATGAATGCGTAGATGCCAAATGCTACCAAGTTTAGCAAAACAAACCACCCCGAAACCTTTCGCTCATTTTGGTGTTTCATTTGGCATCATCTCCAATACACATATTATCGACTCTACCTTTAACTCTTTTCCGGTTCGTTATCGATTATTTCCTTCACGGCTTTGGCCGCGGTATATACAAATAATGCTCCAAAGAACAGATAAACAATGATGTAAATCGCGTTGGAGATCCGAAGTATTACTTGAATAGCGGCTTCATCTGCCATGCCAAGGTAACTTATTCCAATTATCAAGACATGAGTTGACCCCGCCATGATTAAAACGATGACCAAATCCAACACAAGAAGCGCCACAATAAGACTCGCCATATAGAGCTTGAGGCAGAATATCTGCCAGAACTTGCTTCGCAGACTTGGCGGGGACATGATACATGAGATTAATTGAGTAACTTATAACTCTTTTCAGGCCGCAAATAAAAGCTGGGCCGAAGATAACTTTTCCTACGAAGTTTACAAGTTATACTACAAATATTAAGCAAATTTATTTTAAATTACGGATATTAGCACATCCTGCAAATTAAGTCTGAAGGCTGCAAAGGAAGCTCCTCATTTTAGGGACTTTACATGCAAAGCTCTGACCGGCCGATCTGTATATATCGACAGAACGCTCAGGACTATGCATGCTTGCCCTTCTCTTTGACCCTAATGCCGGTGCAGCCGGAGACATGATCATGGCCTCGCTCCTCGATCTGGGGGCAGATGAAAAGAGGGTCCGTAAGGCTGTGGAGTCGGTGGGCTGCAGCCTGGAGATCGCTCGGGAAGAGAAGGGGCACATCGCCGCCACCAGGGTGCGGGTGAGCTCCGATCGGAGGTATCACTCATTGGAGGAGGCGGTATCCATACTGCAGGGCTCAAGACTTGAGGGCGAGGCCCTGAGGAGAGCACTTGCCGCTCTGGACATCCTGGCAGAGGCAGAGAGCCGGGTTCACAATATTCCCAAGAGCAGGGCCCATTTTCATGAGGTCGGTGCTCTGGATGCGCTCGCAGATATCGCCGGCTCCTGTGAGGCTGCCAGCAGCCTGGAGGTGGAGGTGATCCTGTCCCGGCCACTCTCTGTAGGCGGGGGATATGTCCAGTCTGCTCACGGGCTTCTTCCCGTTCCCGGGCCGGCAGCCCTGGAGATCCTGAGGGCTTGTGATATCCCCTGGATGGGGGGGCCGGTGGACGATGAGCTTCTCACCCCCACCGGGGCGGCCCTCCTGGCGGCTATTGTGGACGAGTTTGTCCCCCGCTTCCCCTTAATCGAGGTGGAGAGGGTAGGATATGGCGCGGGCAGCCGGGACCTGGCCGTTCCCAACCTGCTGAGAGTTCTCCGGGCTAGACTCGCCCCTCCCGGTAGGGCTGCAGGGGATCATGATAATCCTGATCAGCATAAAGACCGGGTAGTGCAACTGGAGAGCAATGTGGATGATATCACCGGCGAGATACTGGGCCATTTGATAGAGCAGCTCATGCAGGCTGGAGCACTGGATGTCACAGTCAGCCCCGCTGTGATGAAGAAGGGGCGGAGCGGGAATATAATCCGGGTCGTAACCAGCCACGAGGATATGTCAAATCTGGCCGGGATGATAGTGAGGGAGACGGGGTCACTGGGGGTCAGAGTCTTTCCCAGCCTGCACCGTTTTGTGGCGGAGAGGGAGATGAAGGCGGTGGAGCTGGAGATCGGGGGAGAGACCTATAAGTCTGCTGTTAAGATCAGCCGGATGGACGGCCACCTAATCAATGTCAAGGCAGAGTACGAGGATTGCAAGGGCATTGCAGAGAGGGCAGGCCTGCCCTTGCGCATAGTCATTAGAAAAGTGGAGGAATTGGGTTGGCGGGCAGCAGATCTCTGATTCGTGCCATCCCTTTGATCACCATTTGATCGATGCCGGCTATCTGATCTATGCTGGTTATCATAGCCATGCTGCCCGCACGCCCTCTTCTTTAAATCCTTCTCATCACCCTCATCAATCTCATCACGTTCATCAATCTCAGCACTCTGATAACACTTGCATTATAATAATATAGTATTAGCTGTAATTCCTGTTATATATAGTTTTTGTAAATAATATGATGATGGCAGGATATGCCTTAGTCGCAAGATTGATTAATCTGCCCAGAGAGAGTCCTCCTCTGATGCGTTTTGACTCTTCCATCCGGCTCTTTGATAGCGCCAGAAGGCTGATGCCTGGCGGGGTCTCAAGCCCAGTGCGCGCCATCTCCCCTCATCCCTTCTACACCGCCCGGGCAGACGGCCCCTATCTTTGGGATTGCGACGGCAACAGGTTCATCGATTACTGCCTGGCTTACGGCCCTATGATCCTGGGCCACCGCCATCCAGCGATAAGAGACGCTGTGGCCGATCAGATGGACCGGGGATGGCTTTATGGCACCCCCAGCGAGCTGGAGGTCAACCTGGCCGGGAGGATATCCGGCCATTATCCCAGCATGGAACGGCTGCGCTTTGTGAGCAGCGGAACCGAGGCCACCATGGCTGCGATTCGCGTCGCCCGTGGCAGCAGCGGCAAAGATATGATCATCAAGATCGAGGGCGGCTTTCATGGCGCCCATGACAGCGTTCTGGTGAAGGCGGGCTCAGGGGCCACCACCCTGGGGATTCCCGATTCACAGGGCGTTCCTGCAGATGCCGTCAGGAATACTCTCCAGGTGCCCTATAACGATCCCGCTGCCCTGGAGGAGGTCATGGAGCAATTCTGCGGCCAGATCGCCTGCCTGATCATGGAGCCGGTCCTGGGGAACATCGGCCCCATCCTGCCGGAGAAGGGCTACCTGCAGGAGGTACGGCGCCTGACAGAGAAGAACGATATCCTTCTGATCTTCGATGAGGTCATCACCGGCTTCCGCCTATCCCTGGGCGGAGCACAGGAGCTCTTTGGCATCAAGCCCGATCTGACCACTCTGGGAAAGATCATCGGCGGAGGCTTCCCCATCGGGGTCTTCGGGGGGCGGGCCGATCTGATGGACAGGGTGGCTCCTGGGGGAGCGATCTATCAGGCGGGAACGTTCAATGGAAGCCCAGCTTCACTGGCGGCTGGCCTGGCGACCCTGGATGTCATGGAGAAGGAGAACACCCTCCATAAGCTCAACCGGATGGGCGCGGAGATGAGATCGGCCCTCAAAGAGATAGTAGAGGACCTCGGCCTGGACTATAGCGTGGTGGGCATAGCCTCCATGTTCAAGATATTCTTCGGCCCGGAGCCTCATGACTATGCCCAGGCCTTAAAGTGCGATCGGGCCGGCTACCTGCAGCTCTTCCGCCGGATGCTCAATTCCGGTGTCTTCCTCACCCCCAGCCAGTACGAGACCGATTTTATCTCTGCAGCGCACACCCAAGATGTGATCGAGACCACCCTGGAGGCGTTCCGCTCCTGCCTGAAAAGCTGATTGTAGGGACGAGGGGCAGCCCTTTAGCCCTGCGCCAGACTGAGATCGTCCGGGAGAGGCTTAGCTCTCTGGGCATCCAGACTGAGCTGCGCAGGGTGAAGACCAGCGGGGACCTCTTCCTGGACAAGCCCCTTCACCAGCTTGGTGGATTTGGGGTCTTCGTGACGGAGATCGACGAGCGCATGCTCGCAGGAGAGATCGATCTTGCTGTGCACAGCATGAAGGACCTTCCCAGCAAGAGGCCTGAGGAACTGTCCCTCTCTGCCGTCCTGAAGCGGGACTCCCCCTACGATGCCCTCCTCTGCCGGAGGGATTCAGCTGGAGGCATAGAGGAGCTTGACTGGGGAGCAACAGTGGGCACATCGAGCATGCGGCGGGCAGCTCAGCTTCTCCGTGCCCGGCCCGACCTGAATATCTCAAGCCTGCGGGGTAATCTGCAGACCCGGCTGAAAAAGCTGGAACAGGGAGAGTATGATGCCATCGTCCTGGCCGAGGCAGGCCTTGAGCGCATGGGCCTGAACCCTGGACATGTGAGGCTGGACGGGGAGAGGTTCGTTCCCTCTGCCAACCAGGGGACGATAATTGTGGTTGCCAGGGCCGGGTCCCTGGCCGAGGCCTGCTCCCGACCCCTCGATGATGCCCATACCAGAACTGAGACCATGATCGAGCGCAAGATCATGGAGGTGGTGGGCGGAGGCTGTGTGGTCCCCATGGCAGCCCATGCGCGAGTGGAGAAGGAAAAGGCCAGGGTGCTGGCGGAGGTCTTATCCCGGGACGGCAAGCGGTTCGTCCGCCTGGAGGAGAGCATCCCTCTTGAGGAGGATTATCTGAGACTGGCAGAGGATATAGGAGAGCGGCTGATGAGGATGGGAGGAAGAGAGCTGGTGGATGAGGCGGTGAGGTTTTTTGGCAATAGGTAGAGTTTGTCTGGTGGGAGCTGGCCCCGGAGATCCGGAGCTGCTGACTGTCAAGGGAAGAGAGAGGCTCATGGAGGCAGATGTAATCCTCTTCGACCGGCTGCTCGACGGCAGGATGCTGGAGGGGTTGAATGCAGAGCTGATCGACGTGGGCAAGAATGCGGGCAGGCACAAACTCAGGCAGGAGGAGATAAACCAGCTCCTGGTAGAGAAGGCAGAAGAGGGAAAGATAGTGGTTCGGCTGAAGGGCGGGGATCCCTATCTCTTCGGCCGGGGAGGGGAGGAGGCGGTCGCCTGCCGGGAACGGGGAATCCCGTTTGAGGTTGTCCCAGGAGTCACCTCGGCCATCGCCGCTCCCGGTCTGGCGGGGATTCCAGTAACCCACAGAAGGGTGGCCTCGGCCTTGACCATAGTCACCGGCCATGAGGAGCCGGGAAAGGAATCGCCACTGGATTGGAATGCCATTGCCCGGCTTGAGGGAACTTTAGTGGTGCTGATGGGCGTATCCCGGCTGGATGAGAACACAGACAAGCTCATTCAGGCGGGAAAGCCTCCCCAGACACCAGCAGCCATAGTGGAGAGGGGTGGCTGGCCGGATCAAAGGCTTGTATCCGGGACCTTGAAAGATATTGCCGAGAGGGCAAAGAGAGAGAAGGTGCAGTCCCCAGCCATTCTGGTGGTGGGGGATGTAGTCCGTCTGGCAGAGGCGCTTGCTCCGGAGAAGATCGCCATCCTCAGGCCGGCTGGCCAGCAGGAGGAGTCGGTGGCTTTGGCGGAGCGCTATGGATTTATTCCCCTATCCGCTCCGGCCATCGCTCTGAAGAGAAGGCCTCTGCCAGCTGATCTGATGGAGAGGATCGATGCTGCAGAGTGCGTGGCCTTCACCAGCGCCAACGGGGTATACATCGCCCTTGAGGATAAGGCCATATCCAGGGCCTTGGCAGCAAAGAGGATCGTGGCCATCGGCCCCCGGACAAAGAAGGCCCTGGAGGAGCACGATATCGAGTCGGAGACGCCGGAGAGCTACAGCTCAGAGGGTCTGGAGAGGATGCTCAAGGGCAGGCACAAGAGCATCCTCTTCCTGCGCAGTGCCCAGGGGAGCAAGTATCTCTCGCGCGGCCTGAGGGAGGCGGGAATTGTGGTGGATGATATTCCCCTTTATGAGGTGGTGGACTCCTCCGACCCCCGCTTAGACCGGCTGATAGAAGAGGCGGAAAAGGTGGATATCTTCGCCTTCACCAGCTCTTCCACTGCCCGAAACCTCCTTTCAAGGGCCAGGGAGATGGGGCGGGAGGAGAAGCTGCGGGATGCTTTGGCCAGGTCCACAGTGACCGCCATTGGCAAGCCCACCGCCGAGGAGCTATTCCGCCTGGGGGTGGCAGTGGATATAATCCCGGAGAGGTTCACCTTTGAGGCGATGCTCGAGGCTCTGGCCAGGAGGAAGAGGGCCTCTGGCATTGATCCAGGAGTGACGAAGGATAAAATGGAGTGATGAAGTCTACATGATCATATTTTCCAAAGCCCTGGCCGACCAGGCCACTGTATGGGAGGCCCTGCGGAGATCTGAGTCCTGTCAGGGTCAGGACATTCCCGCGGATCTTCTCCGCTTCTCCGCCCAGACAAAGCCGGTGGTGATGTGGAACCTGACCAGGCGCTGCAACCTGGCCTGCAGCCATTGCTATATGGATGCCATCCCCCGAGAGGACGATGAGCTGAGCCTTGAGGAGGGAGTGCGCCTGACAGACGAGCTGGCGCGAATGGAGATACCGATTCTTATTCTCACTGGCGGCGAGCCCCTCATGAGCCGCAACTTCTTCCCCCTGGCCTTCCATGCCCGGGAGGTGGGATTGAGGACGGTGGTATCCACCAATGGCACCCTGATCACCCCAGAGGTGGCAATGCTATTGGCTGAGGCTGAGATTCGATATGTAGGGGTCAGCCTGGACTCTGCCCTGCCCGCAAAGCATGACGAGTTCCGGGGGGTTTCAGGAGCCTATGAACGCGCCCTCCAGGGGCTGAGGAACGCCAGGGATGCGGGGCTGAGAACCGGCCTGAGGGTTACTCTGACCCGGGACAACTGGCAGGACATCCCAGCCCTCATCAACCTGGCCCTGGAGGAAGGCATCCCTCGCTTCTGCCTCTATCATCTGGTTCCCACTGGTCGAGGGGCAGGGATATCGGATAAGGATGTAAGCCAGGAGCAGCGCCGCAGCGTCATCCGCCTGCTGGCCGAGGCGGCAGTGGAGCTTAGGGATAAAAATATCGAGATCCTCACCACCGATTCTCCCATGGACGGGGCCTATCTGCTTGAGATCTTGAAGGAAGATCCGAGAAGAGATTATGTGCGCAGGCTCCTGACCAATGCTGGGGGCTGCTCTGCCGGGATCAAGGTGGCCAACATCAGCTATAAGGGTGATGTTCACCCCTGCCACTTCATGCCCCAGGTGGTGGTGGGCAACGTCCGGGAGAGGCCCTTCCAGGACATCTGGATCGACCATCCCGCCCCAGAGCTTTTTGCACTGCGGGCAGTTAAATCAAATCTCAAAGGGGAATGTGGCGAGTGCAACTATCGCGATCTGTGTGGAGGATGCCGCCAGAAGGCCTACTATTATAACGGCGACCTCCTGGGAGAGGATCCCACCTGCATCGTAGAGAACAGGAGCGGCTGAACTGCTATCATCATGGGGTGATTCCCAGGCGAGCTGGATTGGCCTCTCATTTGGGAGGGACCGGCCTGACCTCCTTCTCTTTATTCCCCGTTCTCCCCCTCCTCTCCCCCCTGCCCAATTCTCCTCTTCTCTATCTTCCCCCACTCCATTCTCCTCCCGCTCTATCCTCTTCTTCTCTACCCCGGCCCCTCCCCTGCATTCCCCCTCCTTCGCGGACCACTTTATCGTCTCTCCTTTGGGCGGTGCTTCTTTACCGGAAGGTATATTTGAGATCAGCTACATTATAATGAATAACAGAGATGGACGGAGGCGGTAAATTGACACACCATGAAGAGAAGAAAAAGAAAAAAGAGGAGAAGGCAGCAAAGGTTGAGCCCATAAAGCCGGGCGACAAGAGAGGAGGAAAGAAGAAGAGTCTTCTCGATACCTGCCAGTGAACTGCCGGCAGTGATCTTGATTCTATAGTAGATCTCTTTTTTCCGATTTTTCTATCATCAAGAATTGAGATCGCTCCACAAGGCCAATAGATTTAACTATCTCCGTCAGCAAGAAGCATATTGTGCGATCGATCCAAAAGACCCAGGCCAAGCCTCAGGGAGCAAAGCCGGAGAAGAGAAAAGCAATCGGAGCAAGGTTCGTCCTTCTGCGTCCAGCCGGCTATCCCTTGAAGAGCATTTTTCAGGAGTGTCCATCCGTCTCCGATGCCAGGCTCTTTGAGCTATATGCTCGGGAGCAGTGGTATGGTGAGGAGGTAAACCCCGGATGCTACCTCTTCGACCGCAGACTCTATCCTGACTATGCCTTCCAGGTGGTTAAGGCCTACCCCAGGAACTCGGTGGTCGGCTTCCAGACCGCCATCAAGGTGGAGCAGAAGGCAGAAGCGAAGAAAAGGGTCAGCTATGATGTCTCCTTTGAGGACGTGGTGGGGCAGGAGAAGGCCAAACGGAAGGTGAAGATTGTGGAGAGGTATCTCCAGGACCCGGAGAGGTTCGGGCGCTGGGCACCACACAATATCCTCTTCTATGGGGTCTCCGGCACTGGGAAGACCATGATCGCCAAAGCCCTATCCGCCCGGGCGGGAGTGCCAATGCTGGCTGTCAAGTCCACCAGCCTGATCGGGGAGTTCGTGGGAGAGGGCGCAAGACAGATCCACAGCCTCTACGAGAAGGCGGAGGAGATGGCTCCCTGTATAATTTTCATCGATGAGCTGGATGCTATCGCCTTGGACAGACGGTATCAGGATCTGAGGGGAGATGTCTCTGAGATGGTAAACTCCCTGCTCACAGAGATGGATGGAATATCCAGCCGGCTGGGCATCTGCACCATTGCCGCCACCAATCAGATAGAGGTCCTGGACGCTTCCGTACGCTCTCGTTTTGAAGAGGAGATCGAGTTCAAGCTGCCGGATGAAGATGAACGCCTGCAGATACTGGAGAAGAATGCCCGCACCCTTCCCCTGGAGATGGAGGGTGTGGATCTGAAGGAGATTGCCAGACAGACGGAGGGCTTCTCAGGACGGGATCTGGTGGAGAAGATCCTCAAGGCAGCGCTGCATCATGCCCTAATGGACGAGTGCAGCATCACTCAGCAGCATTTGGAGGAGACAATATCGAGAGCACGCCGGGAATTCCGTCAGCCTCCGTTTGAGATGTTCTCATAGCTGCAAGGAAGCCCTTTTGTACTTTCAAGTCAAATATGCTTCGACCTACATGTGGCAGGAGATTCTGGATAAGTTCAGGAGGTTTCCCGCGCAGGAGAAGGTGATCCGCCTCATCCTGCAGAGGGGATTTCAGATAAATGATCAGGCCCGGGTGGTATCAGGCCAGATCGAGATCCCTCATGCTCAGATTGCAAAGGAGCTGGAGGTGGACAGAAGGGTCGTGGACACCACAGCCCAGGCCATTCGCGAGGATGAGCTCCTCTGGAAGGTCTTTAAGAATGTGCGCTCTATGATCTATCTGGGAGAGGTGGCTCCTGCACTGGGGTTGGGGGTGATTGAGATCGCGCCGGTGAATGCTGCCAAGACTGGACTTTTAGGTGATGTAGCCAGTGCCGTGGCCAGCTACGGCCTCTCCATCCGCCAGGCGGTATCGGACGATCCCTACTTTGTGGAGAGCCCAAAGCTCATCATCATCACTGAGGGAAAGATCCCGGGCGACCTGGTGATTCTTCTCAAGGAGATCGAGGGCGTAAAGAGGGTGACTGTGTATTAGGCCCGGAATCCCGTGCGCCCATTACTATCATCAGTATCGATAGTATCATTATTATCATGATGATTATTTCAAAGGAATAATGTAATCGCAGCACAATTAATTAAACTTAAATAGTTTAAAATACAAGTAATATCTTGGAGCCTCCGGCGATATCCCTCATCCCTTCTCTCGAAGGCTCTAACCCCCCTTTCCTCTGCTTTGATTCTGATACGCCTTGACCGGGCCCATTTTCCCGCGCGGCAAAGGGGGCAGCCTTAAGCAACAGGCTCAGGCAGCAGTCTTAAGCAACATGCCAAGGCTGCGGGCCAAAGGCTTTTTCTCCTATGCAGCCTTCTCGCGTAACCGGTGTATTTATGGAAGTGCTCTGGCTAACAGAGAAAGAGGTAAGGTCGCTTTTGACCATGGACGATGCTATAGCTGCCGTCCAGAAGGCTTTTCTTGATCACGGAATGGGAAGAACGCAGATGCCATCCAAGTCCTATCTGCACCTGCCTGACCATAATGGCGACCTGAGATGTATGCCCGCCTATCTCGAGGGGCAGGACATGGCCGGGGTGAAGATCGTCAATGTCCATCCGGGAAATCCACTGATCGGTCTTCCTACAGTGATGGCCCTCCTGATATTGCATTCTCCCCATACTGGCGAGCCTTTGTCGATTATGGGCGCGACCTATATCACCAGCATGCGCACCGGTGCTGCTGGTGCCATCGCCGCCCGATACCTGGCCAGGCCGGATTCTCATGTGATAGGCATGATCGGGGCGGGGGCCCAGGCGCGAACACAGCTTCAAGGCCTCTCCCGCCACTTCCAGATCGATCAGGTGACCGTCTTCGATAGCTTTGCCGATCGGGCCAGGGCTTTTGCAGAGGATGTCCTAGGATTTTTAAAATGCGATTGCATTGCAGTCGCAGGGCCGGAAGAGGCCTGCGAATGCGATATCCTGGTCACCACCACCCCCTCGCGCCAGCCAGTGGTCAGGAATGAATGGGTTCGTCCGGGAACGCACATCAACGCCATCGGTGCAGATGCTGTCGGCAAGCAGGAGTTGGAATCAGCTCTCCTGAAGAGGGCCAAGATAGTAGTGGATGATATCGTTCAATCCGTCCATTCCGGTGAGGTCAACGTCCCCATCTCAGAGGGAATCCTCCGCCCGGAGGAGATCCACGCCCAGATCGGCGAGGTATTGGCGGGCAAAAAACCCGGAAGGGTCAGCAGTGAGGAGATCACCATCTTCGACTCCACTGGCCTGGGGATTCAGGATGTGGCAACGGGTCATGCAGTCTATGAGAAGGCTCTTCAGTCCGGCATGGGGAGAAGGCTGGAGCTGGCATGAAAGGAATGAAAGAAGTAAGGCTGCTGATCGATGCTATGGATCAGCAGTTCATATCGGTATTAATATGGGAGGTTGACAAGATCTGACATCCATTGGTTGGCATTCTGCGGCTGACATCCTGCAGCCGAAATCTATATCAATTTTGACATAGAGGCAGAGCGTGGTTAATATGGCAAGGGATAAGAAAAAGAGCAAGGGTCCACAGGATCGAAACAGCAACTATCAGATGAAGAACGGCAACCCCGTCTCCAAGAAGAGGAATAAGAAGCCCAGCTCGGCCAGCGCCGCGCAGGCGAGCTCCAAGTCAAATGGACAGAAGGGCCTCCTCTCCGGCCTCTCCAAGAGCATCTCCAGTGCTACGAGCAGTCTGACCAAGAGGCTCAAGCACTAATAATAGCAATAAAAATATAGATTGTAAAATCGACAAAAAGATTCTCAGGCAACCAGGCGGCCTCAGAATCTTTTTTATACTGATTCTCTCAGGCCTGCTCCTTTGTTCTGCTCTCGAACTCCTGCTGCACATCGCATCCGAGCTTTCCGATGGCATCTGAACGGCACTGCCGGCAGTGCTTCATCTGCTTGATGATCTTCCCCAGCTCATCCTGGAGTTTTCTCTTCTCCTCAGGCGATGGGGGCTTGATATGAGCGAACTTGTACTGAGGGATGAGGGGCATTATATTATGGATGAAGACCCCCATGGACTTGATCTTATGAGCGATATCGATGATATGCTTATCATTGATCCCGGGAATGATAACGGTATTGACCTTAACGATCTTCTTCAGCCTCACCGCCTCCTCAATGCCCTTGAGCTGCTGCCGGCATAAGAGCTCCGCCGCCTCCAGGCCCTCATACCTCTTGCCCTCATATATCACATAATCGTATATGTGCTGGCCAATCTCCGGATCGATGGCATTCATTGTGACTGTGATATTGCATACGCCCAGGCGGTCCAGCTCCTGAATTTTATCAGGGAGGAGCAGCCCATTGGTGCTGATGCAGAGAATGATGTTAGGATACTTCTCGCCCACCAGGCGCAGGGTCTCGAAGGTCTCCTCATTGGCCAGAGGCTCGCCCGGACCTGCCACTGCCACCACCTTTATGTAGTGGTACTTCTCCAGCACCTGATCGACCCGCTCTAAAGCCTCCTTCGGCTTTAAAACCTGGCTGGTGACACCGGGACGGGACTCGTTTACGCAGTCGAAGTCTCTGATACAGTATTTGCACTGGATATTGCATTTAGGAGCTACAGCCAGATGCATCCTGCCGAAGCTGTGGCAGGCCTTTTCACTGAAACAGGGATGCTCTGATATCCTCCTCAACTGCTCTGGGTCGTAGGGGATCTCCTCTCCCCTCACATTGGCAACGGGATAACTCTCTTCACTCATGATCGGACTCCAGCATTGTATAACCCCTAGTATCCAATAGCCTGGCTAAAAGACTTGCGTGCCGGAATTGGGTGAATATCGCCCGCAAAGACTCAGCAAAGGGTCCAAGACAAAGATACTTTAAGGAGGGGGGAGCAAGCTGGAGCATATGCCTGACAAGAGCAAGATTGTGATCTGGCCGCTGTATTTCGATGCTGCCCGCTCCCGCGAGGAGGGGCGGATGATCTCCAGAGAGTATGCCATCAAAGAGCCCAACCTGGATATGATCATCACTGCATCCATCAAATCAGGGTTCAAGCCGGAGATCGAGAGGGAGAAGAGGCATCCTAGGACCTGGCACCGGCCGGAGGCGGCTGGCAGGATACTGGTGGCGAAAACCGGCTCCAAGTCGGCCATATTAAAGAAGATCGCCGGTTCTTTGAGGGCGAAATACAAGAAACAGGCCGCTGTCAAACGAATTTGAGCGATTAATATGATCGATCTGCACACCCATACAACATTCAGTGATGGCGAGCTCATACCCAGCGAGCTGGTGCGCCGGGCAGAGGTTAAGGGCTATACCGCCATTGGCATAACCGATCATGCTGACTATACCAACATAGAGCACATCATAAGCTGCGTCTCCAAGGTCAAATATCTGGAAGATATACTGGATATCAGAATCCTTCCCGGGGTGGAGCTGACTCATGTCCCCCCCCAGAGGATTGCGCCTCTGGCAGATCTGGCCCGCAAGCTGGGAGCGGAGATCGTGGTCGTCCACGGAGAGTCCCCGGTGGAGCCCGTCCGCCCTGGCACCAACCGGGCCGCCCTGGAGGCGGGGGTGGACATACTCGCCCATCCCGGCTTCATAACCCTGGAAGAGGCACAGATGGCCAGGGAGAACGGCGTCTGCCTGGAGATAACAGCCCGCTCCGGGCATAACATCACCAACGGCCATGTGGTGCAGATGGCAGTTCAGGCCGGGGCGAGGATGGTGGTGGATACAGACGCCCATGCCCCTGGAGATCTCATAGATAGCGAAAGGGCGGTTCAGATTGCATTTGGCGCGGGACTGCCTCTCAGGAAGGCGGAGGATATCGTCTGGAACCATGCGATTATAAGGTGAGATCGCATGAGTTGGCATAATAAAATGATGAAAAGTGATGAGATTCTGCAGATATCCACGGGGGCTGAATAGATAGACATTCTGGCGATTGACATATCAGGCCGTCATTCTGTGCAGGGCAGATACACGATGGTATGTGCCGTCCTATCTGCCCGGGTATCACCTAATTTTATTGAAAAGGTCCATTCGGTCAGGCTCGTTCCCCGCATCGCCGAGGCTCTGGACATCGATGTGATTGCGAGCCTGATAAGCGATGCCTGCTTATGCCTTCCGGGAACTATTGTTGCGGAGCGAGGGGATTTCTACAACCTGGAGGTCTGGAGGGCACAGAGCATCCTGGGAAGGGACTTTAAGTATCCCGAGACCATAGCGGAGAGGACGGCCATAGAGCTGGCCCATCATATCTCCCTGGCGGGAAGAAGGCTTATCACTGCTCGATGGTCAGATGATTAAGGAATGGTAATCCGAATTGAGGCCGGCAATCGATAAATGAGGATGACAATCGATGAAAATAGGCGATAATCGATGAAGGAGGAGAAGACCGCCGTTCTTCTCCTGCGGGAAAATCCTGTCAAGCCAGGGGATCCCTACAGAATGAAAGAGCTTCGAGGCCTGGCAAATGCTGCCGGCTACCTGGTCCTGGATGAGATAATCCAGCGGCGAGAGAGGGACCACCGCTTTCAGATCGGCAGGGGAAAGATAGAGGAGGCCCTCTCCTGCCATCCAAAAAAGCTGATCTTCTACAACCCTCTCAGTCCCACCCAGGTGTTCAACATTCGCAGCGAGTTTCCGGTTCAGGTCCTGGACCGGTTCAACCTCATCCTTGAGATCTTCGCCTCCCGTGCTTCCACCAGAGAGGCCAAGCTGCAGGTGGAGCTGGCCCGTCTGAGCTATGATGCCCCTCAGGTGAGAGAAGAGCTCTCCTTCAGGAAGAGGAGTGAGCAGCCAGGCTTTCGAGGTGCAGGCGCCTATGAGCAGTCGATGTACCATGACATCAGGGGCAGGATGGCAAAGATCAGAGCAGAGCTTAAGGAGGTGGAGGCGATGGGCGAGGAGAGAAGAAAGAGGCGCAGAGATCTGGGCTTCGATCTCATCGCCCTGGCCGGTTACACCAATGCCGGCAAGAGCACCCTGCTCAATGCCCTCACCGGCTCTGAGGTAGATGCCCTGGATCAGCCCTTCACCACCATCTCGCCCACCACCAGGGCCCTTGAGGTCAATGGTCGCAGGGCATTGCTCACCGATACAGTGGGGTTCATCGATGACCTGCCGCATTTTCTGATCAAGGCCTTTCATTCCACCCTCTCCGAGATCTCCCGGGCTGATCTGGTCCTCTTGGTCGCCGACCTCAGCGATCCTCTGGAGCTGCTCAGGCGCAAGCTGGTGGCATCTCACAAGGCACTCTGGGACTGCCAGGTGACAGCTCCTATGATCACCGTCTTGAACAAGATGGACCAAGTAGATGAACTCGATGCCCGGATGAAGATCGATCAGATAGAAGATCTCGCCTCCAACCCGGTTATGGTCTCAGCCCACTCCTCTCAAGGGCTGAGCAAGCTTAAGCAATGCATCTATCGGCTTCTGCCGCCATTGAAGAAATACCAGATCAGGCTTCCTTATACCTCCCAGAGCTTCGGTGAACTCTCCCGCCTCTACCAGACCAGTGAGCTTCTGGATGTGAGCTACGAGGACGAGCTGGTCCTGAGCCTGCGGGGAAGGGAAAAGGATGTGGCCCGGCTGAGCAAAAGGGCAAAGGATGGACCGGCGGAGTGAAGGCTGCAGAATGTCGGTGAGGCAGAGAGCAATGGGAGATATCTTGCGTGAGCGCTTTCATCTGAAAGAGAGCATAGTCACCATCTGCGCTCGAGATGGAGAGCACATCGATGCCGCCAGGGAATCGATTGCCAGGCAGCGTTCCTATCTCGAGGATTTCATAGGGAATGATCCTTTTTTCATGCTAACCCTGGAGCCTTATGAGCCTTCAGAAAAGGATCCGCCGGATATTGTCAGGCAAATGATTGAAACCAGCGCCATTATCGGCGTCGGCCCCATGGCCTGTGTGGCCGGGGCCATTGCCGGCTTCGCTGTGCAGGCGATGATCGATGCAGGGGCGACTTACGCCATTGTCGATAATGGAGGAGATATCTGCATCCTGAATGATGAGCCGGTGGTGGTGGGGATATATGCTGGAAGCTCTCCATTCAGGGATATCGCCCTCGAGATCCCTGCCCGCAGCAGTCCTCTTGGCATCTGCACCAGCTCGGGAACAGTCGGGCCGTCGATATCCTTTGGCTGTGCTGATGCAGCCACAGTCATATCTGAGGATGTGGCTTTGGCAGATGCTGCTGCTACGGCGCTCGGAAATGCTGTACAGGCGAATGGATCGCTGATGGAGTGCTTTGATGCCGTTGACAGGCCGGGGATTGATGGTGCCCTCCTGATCAGGGGGGAGGATATGGCACTGTGGGGAAGTCTCCCCCCCTTATTGCGTGCCCATGTGAGCGAGGAGAGGATTACAAGAGCCTGAGCTCTGTCTGCGGCACTTTTCAGCCCCTCTCTCCATAGTCCCCTCCTGATTGTTTATCATTATATCTTGATTATGCAGCATCTTTAGGCAGTTGGCTGCGATGTCCAGGCCGGAGCCGGTCTCACCATCTCCCAAGATGCTATCTGCCTCTCCTCGCGATCAGCTCATGCAGGCATCAGCAGACCACGTATAATCGATATCTGTAGCCCATCCATTATAGTTTTAAAGATGTCAATTTTCAAAAAATATCCCTATCTTCCCACGTGTGGTTATCGAAGAATCTCGCCTTATCTGGATAAAATTAATATAATGGTATTGGACATAGGAACTGAGTGGATGATATTCCGGCAGTCGGAAATGGAGGGATACATGGCCGAAACCAGAAATTTTGCCCTCAGGGACAAAAAAGGCAATGAGATCGGGGTCTTCACGGGGAAACAACCCCGGCAAGCAGCTTTAAAGGCAGCGAACAGGGGCCATAAGGATATAAGGCTCAGAGAGCGAGGTACAAAAAAGGTTCACATATTTGTGGGTGAAAGGGTTCAGGTTAAAAAGCCGAAGGGCGCGCCTGCCTGGATGCCCAACCAGATCTGGAAGCCAAAGGTAAAGAAGATCGGTGTGGAAAAACTGGATGAGATCTAGTCTCCTCGCTCAACCTTTTTTTTGATCTTATCGCTTTTTAGAGAGCGGCGCTCTGGAGCCGATCTGCTGCTCGGAGAGAGATGAAAACCCATCATCTCCAGAGCCATCTTTGCCTCGCCATTGTTATGCAAAAGCACCTCGGTCAGGTCCTGCGGCTCATCGATATCGCAGCTCCCTCGAAAGGACTCGAATACGGTAAGCCTCAGCCCCGTCTGCTGAGCATAGGCGATGTGCCTGGGGAGGCTCAGGCCCCGGTAGCATGTCCGGAATTCAGGGCTGCGAATGAGTATCATATTGGTTCCTCCCCCCCGCCCCGGGCAGAGGACCACATCTCCTGGGCAGTTGAGGATATCTCTGATCTCCTTCTCCCGCAAGAGAGCCAGATCAGCCATCACAATCAACATATCCGATGGCCATCCGAGGCCTGCCTGCTGTGATATCAGGGAGTTGAGGGCATCGTTCAGCTCCAGATCCGACGGCAACACCTCAGCATCAATTCCCATCTCCTCTGGATCGAAGTCCAGATCGGAGAGAATGGTCCTCTTGCCCTGACCGAAGACCGCTACCGCTGCCAGAACGTCCTTTAGCATGGCACAGGAGAAGCTCCTCCTCTCCGCCGGTCCGAGAACCGGCGAGAGCCTGCTCTTTCCCCCTTTAGCCTTGAAAGGGATGACCACATGCATCGGTCGAAGCATGAAAAATGCAGTCTCCTGATTATTGTACTCTCAGGTCTTCAATCGGGGCCGGATTATATCGTTCTCCTTCTCCCGGAACAAGCTGCCCCCAGAGCGGGGGTAGACCAGTCCCCGAAAGACCACAGCGGGGGTAGCGTCTCCTGCCTCCCCCATCAGCAGGTTTGCAGCAGCAGCAATCTCGTCCACAATCGCCTCCTGGGTGATATTGAGGGGGCGTCCATGTATGTCGATCTCGCCGCGCCAGTCTCGCAGAGCAGCAATCCCTGCCCAGCCCACTGCCACGCCGGCAACGCCTGACCGGAAGGGGCGGCCACAGGTATCAGTGATGATGACTGCACAGTCCTTGCCCAGAGACTGGCGGATCCTGCGGGCGCTGGCGCTGGGATCTTCTGGCAGCAGCAGTATCTTTTCGTCACCCACATTGGACTGATCTATGCCGGCATTGACCCCGATATGGCCAAAGCGGGTGGCAACCAGCAGAAATGGCCGCTCAATCAATACATCGCTTGATTCATTAAAGACCGCCTGCACAAATCTGGGATCTTTTCCCAGCTCGCGGGCGATCTCGACTGCATGGCTGTCTGGCTGGTACTCACTCAGATCCCTCATCCTGCCTTCTGCTTTGGCCACTATGGTGCTGGCAAGGCAGAGGACATCCCCGTCCTGGAGATCAAATAGAGATCGGAGCAGCGCCGGAATATCATCTCCTTCCTTTATAACCGGCAGACCGCGAATCAGAAACCCCTTTAGACTTGCTGCTGGCCCGGACATAATCCCCATCGATCACAAATCCTGATTTGAAATCCCGAATTATCCTTCGGATCTGCTGATCCCTTCTATTTCAACTGTGAGCCGGATGGCAGCCGGCTGAGCCGGTACAGCCTGGCCTGAACCAGGAGATCAAGCAGATAGGAGTAGTTCACAGCCACAATCGCTGTTCGATCGCTGCTGATCTCCATCCAGGGGATGCCACAATAGCCTTCTGCAAACTCCCTCCAGAACTCCGGGGGAGTGAACTCCAACTGATACTTGTGCTCTGCAGTAAAGGTGAGGCTGATCATCTCCTCCATCTAGGACACCTTGCCCTTTCTCTCCACAACATCAGCAAAGGCCAGTGTTCCGCTGATCTTCTTGATCTTGGCCCGGACTATCTCTCCCTTTATAGTGCCGGGCACAAAGATGAGATATTTGTCTACCTTTGCTATGCCGTCGCCCTTGTTGCCCACCGACTCGATGCGCAGCTCATAGGTCTCCCCCTCTTCGATGACATCCTTTTGAATTGCTGCCGTCGCCTTTCTCTTGCGCACAGGGCGGTGGGCACCACAGGCATCGCATTTGAGCGTTAGCACGCGATCGCTCTTGATGAGATGAGTATCAGGCAGCCTGCATTCAGTGCAAACAACATACTCTTCGAAGTAAGATTCTATCTGGCGGGCAATGGCGGTCTCGCCAAACTTTCCCTGAAAGATCCCTCGCTGCCCCTCGATCTTCCCGGCAGTGCCCATCTCCTGGAGGAGATATTTCATCAGATGCTCAGGATCGCGATTCAGAGTATCAGCTATAGCACCAAAGTTCTCCAGGACGGTGGTCTTGCCCTCGTAGAATACCTTTGCTGAAGGAATCACAAACCTTTCCTTGGACTCTCTGGTGGCGGGCATCTTCTTCATGGCCCTATCCAGGCCCGCTAAATAATCGTCCATCCAGATTACCTTATCAGCTCTTGACCGGATTCCACGATGATTTGAATGGGTGTCGGCAGCTTGTGTCCAGCTCTGCTCAATGCCTCCTTGGCATCGTTGAAGTATTGAAGCGGCACTCCCAGGGTGAACAGCTTCTGGCCTGCCTCGACTCTGGCTGCTGTTCCCACTGCCTTGCCAAAGGCCATCCTCATTCCGCTGGAGACCCGGTCTGCTCCCGCACCGGTGGCCTGCTTGTTCTCGCGAATGACATGATGGGGGTATGTCCTGAGCTTGAGGTTGTAGTTGGTCCTGCCCATCTGCTTCACAAGGTAACGATTGGCTGCGACCCTTGCTGCTTCCAGAGCAGTATGCCTGATCTGGCAGGGCTCCATGACCACCAGTGTCAGCTTCAAGGGATAGTCCTCCTGCAGATTTCCCATATCATAATGAACTACTTTGCTTCCGGGAACGCCCCCCATATACTCTCTCCGGGTATAGGGTCGTTCATGCCTTCTGTACATGCTTGCTGGTTTGCGTGTCAAAATCAATTCCTCCGATAATCCTGAGGTTGATGCACTATTCGCCTTGCTTATAAGGTTTTGGCCTTGATCTGTGCTCTGCCTGGTCCTTGCCCGGCATCTGCTTTGAATTCAATCAGACAGTGATCGGCGTGAAGGGGGAGATCTCCTCTGCCAGCGAGGTCTTCATCACCGGACCGACTTCTGCCGGATTGTTGGCCAGGACCCACATCAGCTTGACCAAAGCCACCTCGGGAAGCATGTCGCTGCCCTCAATAGCACCGGCATCCAGCATATCTCTGCCCGTGTCGTACACCCGGTCGCATATCCTCCCCCGCAGACACTGAGAGGTGATGACAACCGGTATATCCTCCTCCCTTGCCCTGACAATGCCCTCTATCCAGTCCGAGGAGACGTGGCCTAAGCCCGTTCCCTCCAGCACTATTCCCCGGTAGCCCTTCTCGATGTAATAATGAAGGATATCTGGAGAGGATCCCGGAGTATATTTGACCAGAGCACATCTGGGCTCAAGTCTCTCCTTCAGCTCCAGCTCCACCTCCCCCCGCCGGCGGTAGGGGAGGTAAGTCTCGACCTTTCTGCTCAGGTAATCGACCCTGCCCAAAGGATGCTGATTTATGCTCTGGAAAGCATCCCGGCGAGAGGTATGCATCTTTCGAACCCTTGTCCCGCGATGGATGCTGCAGTAATCGTCATTGGTTGTGCCATGCATGACCACGCAAACCTCGGCGATATCGCTTATGGCGACTGTGGCCGCACAGATGGCATTCATGGGGGCGTCGCTGCTGGGTCGATCGGAGCTTCTCTGAGAGCCGACCAGGACCACAGGAACCGGGGTCTTAAGCATGAATGACAATGCTGCGGCGGTGTACATCATGGTGTCTGTGCCATGGGTTATGATCACCCCCTCTGCGCCGCTCCTGACCTCCTCCGCCACTGACCGCGCAAGGGAGGTCCAGTACTCTGTGCGCATATTCTCGCTCAGGATCTGGTAGATCACTTGAGCCCGATAATTGGCGATCTCCTCCAGCTCAGGGATGGCGGAGATGATCCTGTCGGCAGAGAACTGGCTGCTTACAGCACCCGTCCGGTAGTCGACCTTGCTGGCTATGGTCCCTCCAGTTGAGAGAATGGATACATCAGGCAGTCCAGGCTTTTTTCTTAAGTGATGCTCCAGCAGTTGAGGTTTGATCTCCTGCCCCTTCTCTATGAGCTTGATCTCGCCCTCCTTTGCCCTAAGGCCGATGTTATAGCCGTTCTTGAGCTTTATGACCACATGATCGGCACGAATGGGTGGCATAAGAACTCCCTCATAGGAGACGCCGTTCCTCTCCACCAAGACTCTATCTCCCAGATCCATTTCGTCCTCACCAGAATGCAAACCTATTTCCCAGACTATTACTTTCTATCTAAAAACGTTGCCCTTGATGGATAGCAGGTGAGAGACGAAGAGGCTAGCGATATCCGAGGACTGGCAGAAGGCATGGTCATGCACAGATGGGATCCCAGTACCTATATGAAGAGCTCTTCCCCTCAGAAGAGGTGGGCTGAGGAGCTTATATCCAAGATCCCAATTCAGGGGGATGAGAGGGTGCTCGATATCGGTTGTGGTGATGGTAAGATCACTGCCTGGATATCGCGCCTCGTTCCCAGGGGATCGGTGGTAGGGCTTGATAGCTCCCGGGAGATGATCAGCTTTGCCCGGTCCCAATTCCCGGCAGAGGAGTGGCCCAACCTCCATTTCCAGCAGGGAGATGCCCGGGATCTGCCATACAACAATCAATTCGATCTCGTGCTCTCCTTTGCCGCTCTGCACTGGATCCTTGACCATGGACCGGTGCTGGCAGGGATCAGGCGGAGCCTGAGGGGAGGCGGGCGGGTTTATATGCAGTTTGGAGGGAGGGGCAATGCGGCCACTATTCTGGGCATCGCCGGGAGGATGATCCAGGAGGAGAGGTGGTCTGTTTACTTCGAAGGATTTCGATTTCCTTACGGCTTTTACGGAGCGGAGGAGTACCGGAGCTGGCTGGATGCTTCCGGCCTGAGAGCAGTCCGGGTGGAGCTATTGCCGAAGGATATGCTCCAGAGGGGAAGAGAGGGGCTGGCCTCATGGATCAAGAGCACCTGGCTGCCTTATCTGGAACGGGTTCCAGAAAGGCTGAGATCGGATTTCGTCAGTGAGCTGGTCGAGAGATACATCCAGCTTCATCCTCCGGATGAGAAGGGAGATATCCATGTGGGGATGGTGAGGCTGGAGGTGGAGGCCTGGAAGGGGATGGAGGCGGGGGCGGAAAGCTCCGATCAAGCTTAATAGCTAAGCGATGAATGGACTGCCAGGAGATAGGATGATCAGCTTTGTCACCAGCAATAAGGGAAAGTATGTGGAGGCCCGGGCCATCATCGATGACCTGGTGCAAAGGGACCTGGGCTACACTGAGATTCAGGCGGAGACTCTGGAAGAGGTGGCAGCCTATGGCATGAAAGAGATCATGGCCAGGATTGATGGGCCAGCAATGCTGGAGGATGCAGGCCTTTTCGTTACAGCGCTGGGCGGCTTTCCCGGGGTGTACTCCGCCTATGTTCAGAAGACCATCGGCAATGCAGGAATGCTTCGACTGATGGAGGGCATCTCTGATCGGAGGGCTTCTTTCATGTCAGTGGTCGCATATGTCGAGCCCGGGCTTGGGATCCAGATGTTCCGGGGGATGGTGGAGGGGCAGATCGGCTATGAGGCGCGGGGAAGCGCTGGGTTTGGCTACGATCCCATATTCTATGTTGGGGATAGGAGCCTGGCGGAGATGGATCTGGAGGAGAAGAATCGCATCTCTCACCGCGCAGCCGCTATGCGCGCTTTGAGGGAATGGCTGGAGGCCCGCTGATCCTTCAGCTCAGGCTCTCTGGGCAGAGGCAGTTGCATATCTGAACAACGAAATAGCCTTCATCCAGATAGAATCACCCTCGCCTCTTCTTTTCCAGAGCGCAACGGGGCAGCATGCTCGCATCTATGCTTTTGATATGGGGTGCCTGGACGGCAGAGATATAGACTCGGCGCTCACCCACAGTTACTAAAAGATCAGTGGGTTTGGGCTGGCTGGTCTTCACAGAGAAGATGAGAGGGCCCTCGCAGGTGGTGGCAATGCGCATGTCTGTTGAACGGGCGCGGATATACTCCTCCATCTCCGGAGCGATCTTGATTGAGATTGATGTGGCAGCCATTGGAAGAGGATGATTTGTGGATGTAGAAATAGCTTCTCTTCGAAATGGGTTTATAGCCTGGGCATGATAGCCCTGGATGTGAGAAGAAGAAAAAATAGCCATAAGTCCAGAGATCTTGCCCTCCAGCGCATGGAGAGGCTCTTTCTCCTGGCGGAGGAAGAGCACAGGAGCCATCCGGAGAGGAGCAGGAGATATGTGGAGATCGCCCGGAGGATCAGCACCCGCACCAGGGTTCGAATGCCATTCACTCTTAAAAAGCTCTATTGCCGGCATTGCGGGAGCTATTTGTCCCCGGAGGGCTCCCGGGTAAGGCTGCGTGACGGCGTCCTGATAACCACCTGCATCCACTGCCAGGGAAAGATGAGGCGGCCTTACAAACCGAGAAGAGAGCAGGAGAATGAGAGGGCAGAAGAATGAGAGGGCAGGAGAATGAGAGGGTATGAGAAGAGAGGGTCTGAGAGAATGAAAAATTGTGAAGAAGAAAAAAATGATCCTAATCCTCATTAAAGCCAATATATTGCATCATGCGCTCCTTTTCATTGCCCAGAAGCTCTTTTTCCCGATCCAGTATCTCTCTTATCAGCTCGATCACCGGCCTGGTCCCATCCCAGTTCCGGGATATGATATTGGATGACCCTGATTCCTCCATCACCTCATTGGCGACGAAGGCACAAAGGTAGATATCATCGATATAACCCACAGGACCGAATCTATCCTCGGGAATTATGTCCTCAGGGAGAATGAAGTAAGCAATAGCGGCAATAATCCGAGGGGATATGGACCTGGGAAGATCCTTGTCATCAAGCAGCCGGGTCATCAATCTATAAAAAGCCGGGGCCTGATGAATTAGATCGGAAAATTCCCCTTCATAACCGGATATATCATTTTCCAGCATTACATCAAATCTCTTCAAACCAAGAACCTCCACTCCTCTGCCCATATGCATAGACTACAAAGCCCAAAGCTGAGCTATGTGGTGCTATGGAGAGGGAATTAATTAACTTTTAGGAAGGGGGAATTAATTAACTTTTGGGGAGGGGGAATTAATTAACCTTTGGGGAGGCATTACTTGACGTCTGGGATGAGGGAATTGCCCGACACTTGGGAGAGGGATTTTATTGGCTTTTGGCATAGAGATATCTACCTCCTAATTGCACAAGTGGCCTTTATGAAGCTTGCAATCGCATTGATAGCCATCCTGGCGGCGTTATGCATCCCGCCGGGAGCGGGAGAGAATGCAGCAGGAGATAATGCAGAATACTGGTCGAACCTGGGAGATCAGCAATTTCTAAACGGCAGCATTCAAGAGGCGGCTGAAAGCTATGATGAGGCTCTGAGGCTGGACCCGGCCAATGTCTATCTCTGGGTCAACAAGGGAAAGTCGCTGGCCAATATGGGACGATTCGAGGATGCCATTGCCTGTTTTGATCAGGCATCTGCCATCAACTCCTCTTATGTTGAGCCTCTTTTCCTGAAGGGGATAGCCCTCTCCCAGGGATTGAAGAGGGACGATGAGGCCATAGCCGTCTTCGATCAGGCCCTGCAGTTGGATCCATCCAATTTCGATGCCTGGTTGGGAAAAGGCATGGCCTTGGCCAATAAAGGCGATTACTATGGATCTTTAGCCTGCCTTAAGACAGCCTCCAGGATCGATCCATTGCAGCCTTCCGGCTGGAACAATGAGGGCGTGATCCTGTTGAAGATGGGAAGGTACCAGGAGGCCTTGGACTGCTTCGATAAAGCCCTTCTTCTGGATCCCAATTATGAGCAGGCTGAGAGGAACAGAAATAACACCCTTCAGGATATGAACCGGATCGTCTTCCTGGGCAGCAGATAGGGCGCAGCTATTGCTCTCCAGGCCGAAGCAACAACTTGAAATGCCAGTACGGCAACCATCGATGTGGTGATCGATAAATGTGGACAAGAGGGGTCTGTCTGATTATCGCCGTCATGACGGCAACAATTGCCATGCCGGGCATCCAGGGGGAGATACCTTTGGCCTATACCCCGGCGGCGATAAATAGCGGGCAGAGTGACGTTCTCACCATCAAGAATTATGATACCGGTGCTGTGATGACTGAATCGTACACTGGTATTGAGCATTTGAGCAGGAATACTCAGGTCCGGACGGGAGCATATGCCAATGCCTCTGATGCTGCCCATTTTGCAGCATCCTCCAGGGGAGGCCTGGAGGCCAGCATCAGCTCCAATGTCATAGGCAATGCCCATATCTCCTGGCAGTCTGTTGATCCAGCCACTAACGCCAAAGGCCGCCATCCTCTCATCGGCCGCAGTGTTGAGGATCTGACGGGGGTATTCTCCATTGAGAAGTTCATTCAGCTTTGGTCAGATAGCCAGCCCGGCGAGATCAGCGTGGACTGGCTGCCCTGCTCCTGATGCACCTGAATTTCTTCTCCCGCGCTATGGATTCAATCCCGGATTCATATTGATCTCCACCACCAGATCGTTGTAATCGGTGTCCTTCAGCCCGTAGAGATCCTCCCAGCGAAGCTGGCATCTATTCGACCCGAGCTTCAGCTTGATGACATGCGATTTCCCATCCTCATTCAGGCCGCTGTCGGTGTAAAAGAAGTTGCCATCCTGGGTCTGGAGGGCAAAGACCAGCCTGGTTCCTGCTGGATAGCCGCCTACATCAAAGCTCTTGCCCACGTTCTCCTGGACGGAGTCGAAGATCAGCTTCTTCTCAGGCTGATAGAGCCAGAATTGATTGTGAAGGGGAGTGTTCTTGCTGATCATCCTGGCCACCACATGGCTATCCCTCTCCAAAATCACATCCTCGCGGATGATGGGAGCCGCAACTATCTCCACAGCAAGATCCCTGTAGCTCTTGAGGCGCATCCCATAGGACTTCTCCCAGCGCAGCTCCCACCTGTTATATCCAGTGGGAAGCTTTCGTACATGGCTCAAGAAGTCAGGGTTCTTCACCTGGTCGGTGTAGAAGGTGTATCCCTCCAGGGTCTTGAAGGCAAATGTGAGCCTGGCTCCTTCCTGATGCTTTCCCAGATCTACTGCCTTTCCTATAGGGGCATCCAAGGTGAAGATCAACCGCTCCTCAGGAGAGCTGAGCCTGAACTCCTCTTTGGTGGGGGCATGCCTCCGTTTGAGGGTGGCAAAGACCCTTCCCTCCTTGGGCATCACCAGATCCTCAGTGGTGGCATTGAAGATCTCAATCTCCATGCTCACATCGTTGTAGTCCTTCTCTCCCAGGCCGTAGAGGTCCTCCCAATCCATCTGCCATTTGTAGGTTCCCTTGCTGCTCTTATTGACGTGGTCACAGGCATCATCGTTCAAGAGCTGGTCGCTGTAGAAGACATGCCCCTCAGAGGTCTTAAGGGCAAATGTCAGCCGGGCTCCGGCGGGAAAGACGCCCAGATCAAAGATCGCCCCCACCTCGCAGTCCGCCGTCCGGAAGATCAACCTCTCCTCAGGGCGGTACAGCCATATCTCATTGTCCAGAGGGGTGTTCTTGCCGGTAAAGCGCACAATCACCCTTCCCGACTTCGGCATGACCAGATCATCGTCTGCTGTAAACTGGACGCCATAAAAGGCGAACTGTCTGCCCATCCCACATTCCCCGTAGGCGATCTTGAACCAGCCGCCCTCTCCCCAACCCCGTCCCCAGCTATTCTTGCAGATCCAGCAGCCTCTGGCATCATCGTAGCCCACTATGCAGACTGCGTGGTCGCCCACGTATCCGCCATATGCATTCTGATAGACGCCTTTCTCATAATAGAAGAAGTCCTCATAGACGCTCATCCCACCAATGAGGGGGCCACGCTGGCTGAGCCATTCCTTGACCTGGTTGCTGTTGGTTATAGTCTTCCAGTTCTCTATCTTGACCACCCTCTTGCCTCGGTCCGGGCAACTTCCTGTGCGGTTCCCCTGATATGGATTGCAATCCTCATCTGGAATCCCGCTGGACTGGGCATATCTCAGGGCAGGGATGAAGGTCCAGCCCCGCCCGCAGCAATCGCCGCAGCCCCTGAAGAAGAGATCGGCCTCAGAGAGGTCTGGATCGAGGGCGGGATCTCTCTTGAAGATCTCCAAATTGGCCTCGATGGCGGCCACTGTGGCAAAGGCAACACAGGAGCCGCACTGTTTCTGATCCTTCACCGGTGTCGTCCAGTCGTTTCCGGATACATCTCTCCAGTCCCACTGGGTGGGATAAATGGAGATCGTCCCCGCTTTTCCGGCGAGCAAGCGATCCCTTTCTGTCATCTCCTGGATCATTGCTTTCTCTTCTTCTGGAACCACCAGCCCCAGATAGTTGGCCTTATCCTCTAAAGACAGCTCAGAAATGCTGGTCTTGCCCGCCGTCCAGGTCAGGTTCATTCCTTTGATCCTGCTTCGAATCTCTCTTATCACATCAGTTCCCAAGCTCCATAACCCCCTCGGTATATTTGAGATAATACAGATATAAACCTATGTTTTTTTTAAATATTCTCATAGTTAATTATGTTTGCGGATAACCGGGACTTAAGTGAAGAGCATGGGGAATATAGCTCCAATACCAAAAAAGTTTACTCAATTTGATATATTATATTTTATCATAGACCTTAAAACAAACCCAAGGAAGAAAGCTATTAATATCCCACCGCCCTTAGCCTATTTTGGGATCTGTCTCGGGAGGGATCAGTCTACATGGAGATCGTGGTGAAGAGATCTGCGCGAAGGAAGAAGACCATTCAGGCCCGGATGGTGGGAGGGAAGATGGAGGTCTTAGCTCCGGCCTCTATCTCAGATGCCGCCCTTCGTGTTCACATCGAAAAGCTTCAGATCAGGCTGGAGAAGAGGGTCTATCCTAAGGATGATCTGCATTTGAGCCAGAGGGCAGAGGCCCTGAACAAGAGATATTTTCAAGGGAGCCTCTCTTGGAAGAGCATTCAATATTCCTCCCGCCAGGAGCACAGGCGTGGATCGTGCAACTGCGCCGCCCGGAGCATTCTCATAAGCTCCCGTCTGGCCAGCCTTCCCCAGTGGGTGGAGGACTATGTCATTGTGCATGAGCTGGCTCATCTCATCGAGCCCAATCATGGCAAGAGGTTCAAGGCCCTGGTGAACAGATATCCTCTGGCTGAGAGGGCGATTGGATTTCTGATGGCGTCCGAGACACTGGAGGCCAGGGGAGGCTAAAGGCCGGGCCCTGTGGGCAGGCACTTCTTCACCTCTCCACCTCTTCACTTCCCCACCTCCTCGCTTCTCCACCTCCTCGCTTCTCCACCTCCTCGCTTCTCCACCTCCTCGCTTCTCCACCTCTCGCTTTCTATCTTTTCGCCTCTGCTCGCTCAAGTAACTGTGCAGCAGGCAGATGGAGTCCTGGGGGCCGATCTGCTCGAACCTCTCGCAGGGGGTCTCCTTATAGCAGGGCAGACTGTGGATGGTGCAGGTCGCGATATCTCCCTCCGCCTTGGCTTCAACAAGATGGGGACAGATCTGCCCGGCAGGCTTCAAGATCATGGCCTCGGGATCACTTCTATCCAGGCTTCCATCGGGCAGAATTGACCGGGGATTGACCACCAAGATATCCAGATGAATGCAGCACCGGCCACATCGTTTGCATATCATGATACTAATCCTATCATCAATAGTAATAGACTTAAGGCTCAAGTGTCAATAGATCAATTGAGGAGGCTATTGGGCATGAAGATATTGGTTGCTTTGGCAGATGGCTTCGAGGAGATCGAGGCCATGAACGTCATCGATATCCTGAGAAGGGCGGGCATAGAGGTGGTGACTGCAGGCCTGAAGGAGGGGCTTGTGGAGGGCGCTCACGGGGTTCGGGTGCTGCCTGATACCACCTTGGACAGGATCGACCAGCAGGATCTTGATGGCCTGGTTCTTCCCGGGGGAGCGCCCGGCTTCATCAACCTGGGAAAGGATGAGAGGATTCTGAGGATGGCGCGGGAGATGAATCAAGCGAACAAGTATGTGGCGGCGATTTGTGCTGCGCCATCGGTTCTCATCAAGGCAGGCGTCCTGCAGGGCAGGAGGGCCACTGTCCACCCCTCGGGGGAGGCGGAGGTGAAGTCCTGTGCTCAGTTCTCCAGTGATCGGGTGGTGGTGGATGGAAATATCATAACCAGCCGCGCTCCGGGAACGGCGATGGAGTTCGCCCTGAAGCTGGTGGAGGTATTCCTCGGTAAGAGGAAGATGGAGCAGATCAAGGCGGAGGTCCTGGCGATAAGCAAAGAGGATTGATGAAGGGGTCACCTGGATAGGAGGGAAGGCAGCGCCCAGGTTCGCATTGCCGCACCCCCCCGGCCCGCAGATATTTCTCTCTTTTATTTTCTTTTTTCCAGAAGGAAGCCGAGGGAATCGCACTCGAAAGATGAAAAAGCAGATGGAATCGATGAGCGGGCTGATATGGGAAGTGAAGGCGTATGTGCCTTGTAGCTGCCGCCCGCCACAAAACCCGCCAAGAATATCGAGTGGAGTCCTTCCACTGGTTTCGATCTAACAATAACTATTTAAAGCAATAATGTGATACACACGCTTTGATAATGGAGAAAGTATGATCTTGAGCAGCAAATATCCCGTCTTTCCAAACAAGGTGACTCGATGGAAGTTAGCGGAGAATTTGGGGGCTTGCAGGTGGCTTTATAATCGGCTTCTCCAAGAGCTGAACGAAGCAAGAGAAAGAGGAATCAAGCACAAGGCCCGCTATGCTCAGAACATGACTCCTTCTTTGAGACTCGCAGATCCAAAGCATCGCAGCATTCATGATGCATCCGAGTCAAAATTCATAATCATGCCTCAATACAAGGCTCAAAATTCTGATCGAAGATTGATAAAAGCAGATCCAAAAGATGCCATTCAAAGGTGCTCTGCTTGTGGAGGCATCGAAGAAAAAGATCTATCGGCACGATCACATGAGCGCCCTTATTGTGAATCGTTTATCGGTGATGCAGGTTTTGGCGATGAAGTGGAAAGCCGCGCCCTTCAGGACGCTGTAGTTTGCATATGAATTGATTTTATATATTATCATTCTGGATAAGAAATGATCGAGGAGAGTAGAGCAATGAGCCGAAGGGGGATAATTCTAATGCTGCTGGCGATGGTCCTCGCCGACAGCGGGCAATGTACAGCAATCGAGATTGCAGCCTCCCAGGATGTCTATGTCAGCCTGGGAACGGGAAATGAGACAGTATACCGCCAGAGCGATACACTGCTCTGTGCCACCACTGTGCCGGATGCAAACAATACCACACTGAACAGCTATCCAGGGGTCCCAGTGATTCAATTCAACCTCTCCGGGATAAACATCACCGGTGATGATGTGGCCATTTTGGTGCTTAAAGCAGCCTCGGTTCGCCAGCTGGATCGATCGAGCATCGTGGCTTTGGTGGCCATAGGCTCAGACTGGGATGAGCAGTCGGACCTCACCACCTTTCTGGTGAACATCTTGCCTGCCAGAAACCTGATAACGAAAAACGATCTCACTATAATCAGCACCAATAGCGATGGCGATAGCATCTACGCTTTTGACGTCTCTCAAAAGCTCATCCAGGCCAAGGGAAAAGGGGATAAGGTATCTTTCCTGCTGGAGGCCATCGGCAATAACACAACAGAGATCGACTTCCTCTCCCGGGAGAGCGGCCAGGGGCCCTATCTGATCATCCTGCCCTATCCCGGACAGCCCCTCTCCGAGCAGGCCGATCATGCAGTGCAGGCCGATCATGCAGCACAGGCCGATCATGCAGCACAGGACGATCGGGTGGATCCAATCCTGGCCTCTGAGGCGGCTGCAAAGCCTTCCGTTTAGATATTGCAATTGAGGCCCTTTCCAGGTGTCGACAGCCATCTGGATATTCAAATTTTTATTTTTAGCTTCATAATATTTTTTGATTGATCTCTCACAAGGCAGCTTCCAAAAAACAAAAATAGCCATAGGCGCCAGATTACCTTGATGGACCTCTTCTCTCATGCATTGCTTCCCTATCTCCTGGGCCGCTTCCTGAGGCTCCGAAGGGAGCATCTGGCCGCCCTGGTACTGGGGGGAGTAGCACCCGACCTGGATGCCCTGATAGTCTGGATCAACCAGATCCATCCCACCTCCCATCTCCTGGTGCACCGGGGCTTCACCCATACCTTCTTCTTCGGCTTCTTCTTGGCAGCCATCCTGCTCTTTCTGGTCTCTCGCGATCCGGTCAAGGCCAGGTCCAGGGGGCTGATCACAGAAGAGCTGCAGTTCTCGCCACTGACCCTGGCCTATGCTTATGCCGGTATCATCAGCCATCTCTTCCTGGACTTTCTCACCTCGGGAGGGGTTCCCCTCTTCTATCCACTGACTGCTGCCAGGTACTCAGCAGAGATCTTCAGCCCGATAGAGGTGGCAATAATGATCGCCGCCCTTCTGTTCATGGCAAAGCTCTTCCATGACCGGCCAGAGATGAAGATCGATAAAAAGGTGTCCGCCGCCTTTCTCATAATTCTACTGCTCGTAAGCGGAATAAGACTGGAGGGCAAAGAGGCGGCCAATGGCTTTCATGATGAGAGCTTCGAGGTCTATCCGGACTCAAATCTCTTCCAGTGGACCATCCTGAAAAACGATAGTGATAACAACCGGTTCCTTATCTCCAAGTTCAACCTCTTCGCCGGACTGCTGCCGGATAACAGATCTTATCCTCAGCAGAACATCATCCCCCATAAGAAGGGATTCGAGAGCGTCCTCGATAGTGCTGAGAGCCTCCCCCAGGTCAAGCTCTTCCGGTGGAAATCCAGGGCAGTAGCCATCAATGCCTCGGAGAGCGAAGGGCATTGGATTATTGAGTACTACGATCCCGTGATCATGGCTCAGTATGGCAGCTGGGGCCCGCTGAATGCCGCCGCCAGAGGCCTTGGATCCATCCGGATCAGGGCAGATGAGAATGGGGCAGAGGTCATCTGAAGAGGACAGGCTCCTTGTGGCGGAAGAGTTGATATACCCTGAAATCCTCTCTCATGCCACAACCTAGCATTAGCATGCATCATCCGAGAGATAATCGAATTCATCAGGGTATGAAAATGAATTACTGGCAACCTAAATTGGAGCTAATGGAAAGAGATGAGCTGGAAGAGCTGCAACTCCGAAGACTCAAGAGCATCGCTGAGAAGGTCTACAGGCATGTTCCTTTTTATCACAACAGATTCAAAGAGGCTGGAGTGAACCCAGAGGACATAAAGAGCCTCAGCGATATAACAAAACTCCCCACCACTCGCAAGCAGAACCTCAGGGAGAACTATCCCTTTGGCCTCTTTGCCGTCCCCCTGGATGAGGTCGTACGGGTGCATGCCTCCTCTGGCACGACAGGAAAGCCCACTGTGGTTGGCTATACCGCTAAGGATATCGAAAACTGGTCGGACCTCATGGCCAGGGACTTTGTGATGGTCGGGGTCAGAAAGGGTGATATATTTCAGAATGCCGTAAACTACGGGTTTTTCACCGGCGGGCTTGGAGTTCACTATGGCATCGAGCGCATGGGTGCCATGGCCGTTCCCTCTGGGGTGGGAAATACTGAACGGCAGTTGGAGATCATGATGGACTTTGGGGTGACAGTTCTGCACTGTACCCCTTCCTATGCCCTCTACCTGGCAGAGACCGTCAAGGCCAATGGGATAGCGGATAAGCTCAAGCTGAGGATCGGCTGCTTTGGAGCTGAACCATGGTCAGACGAGGCAAGACGGGATCTGGAGGAGGCCCTGAACATCAAAGCCTATGACTCCTACGGCCTCTCTGAGATGACCGGCCCTGGGGTGGCATTCGAGTGCCAGGAGCAGAACGGCCTGCATATCTGGGAGGATCATTTCTTGGTTGAGATCCTGGATGAGAATGATCAGCCCTGCGCCCCTGGAGAGCCCGGAGAGCTGGTGATAACCTCGCTGACCAAGGAGGCCATGCCCCTGATAAGGTACCATACAGGCGACGTTACCTATCTCATGGATGAGAGGTGCTCTTGCGGGCGCACCAGCAGAAAGCTGCATCGATTCCTGGGCAGGGCAGATGATATGCTGATCGTGCGGGGAATCAACGTCTTCCCCAGCCAGATAGAGGATGTGCTGATGAGCATTCCAGAGATCGGCAACTACTTCCAGGTGGTCGTGGACAGAAAGAAGCACGGTCTGGATGAGATCAGCATTCAGGTGGAATTGAAGGATGAGGCCTTCACCGGCGAGCTGGCTGACCTTGCCCGGATCCAGAGGATCACCGAGGATAAGCTGAAATCGGTCTTGAATGTGCGCAGCAAGATAGAGCTGGTGGAGAAGGGGTCAATCCCCAGAACAGCAGGGAAATCGAGGAAGGTTGTAGACCTGAGAGATGTCTATGCCAAGGATGAGAGATCGATGAAGAGGGGATGAAGAGAGGATGAAGAGGGGATCAGGATATAAGCTACAATCCTTTTCATCTTGTCTTCCCTCCCGATCTATTTTATCTTCGATGCATACCCCTGCAAGAGATGCTGCCTTAGCCAAACTCATTTTGCCCTTTTTGTATAAAGATACTATATTTGATATTTTATTCTTTATTACATTAGACAAAATCAAAGATTCAACAGTAAAATCCGGAAAGTAAAGATAAATAAATAGCAATAATTCATCCTTAGTGAGATCATTAGAGAAATCTTTGAAATATGATATTGCGTCTCTGTATTCGAGAGATATGCTTTCTTCAAGCACTTCTGCAATCTTTTTGCCTTTATCATCCAGCTTATTTCCGGATTCATCAAAGAGAGTATACGATCTTAAATTTCTAAGACTTATTTCTGCGGGTTCGCTATATGGCCCTAACATACTTGGCATGTAATCAGCATCGCCTTTAAGATCCAAAATAAAATTGGATATTAAGAAAAATTCTTTTTGATAAAAAAGAGGATAATCGATTCCAGTCGGGTGTTGGTGCTATGCAGGCGATAATGCCCGCAATCAGCTCTTTTTCGAGACTTCACGGTGGAATACCAGCTCGGGGGACTCAAACACTTCTCCGTCAATAACCTGCTGGCTCTGAAAGGTAGAATGGACCCGCTTGATGTGCTCCTCGTCTGGAATGGAGCTGACCTCGTACTCGAAACGCAGATCCACCTGCGCCCAGTGTAGATTCTGGCCATTCTGGAGGGAAAAGAGGTCAGATTTCACTGGGTGCCGCGAGAGGAGAACGAAGAGGCGGATCGGCTCTCCCGGGTGGCATATGAGAGCTATGTGAGATGGAAAAAGAACGGCTCCGATTCGGCATCATCTACTTGATGCCGCTTGTGCCCTTTACATGGCCTAGAAGTTGAGAGATAAATTGAGTTGCTGAAAGATCCTTTGCAGGTTCCTTATAATTCTGAGCAGAGTCTGCTCTCTTGCGATCGGCAATGATGAAGCAGGCAGAATTATACTGCCTCTCCCTGACCAGCTTCCTGCAGAAAAGCTCATAACGCTTTGAATAAGAGGCATGGCGAAATTCCGGAAAAACAGGAAAATGAGGCTCTCTTACTGCAACCGGGCGCCTCGATTCCGGACAATCCTCCAAAAGCAGCAAATAGCCCAACCAAGGGGCAGGAGATGTACAGAAAGCGCCTTCTCGATAGGCTGTCCAGATATCCATGGCAGTTCCCAGTGCTTCCTCTGTGCGGTTATTGAAATTATTGCCAAATGAGGGGCCTACCTGTGATTTGAGCTCAACAGCTGCTATCAGATTGCCATCTACCACCACCACAATATCCCATTCTTTAGTAGGCCGAAAGTAACCTGGCAATTCAACAGAAACCCGCTGAAATATATCGTTTTCATCGATCTTGGCATCCATCAGTAGCCTGGAGATCGTCTCCGAGAAACCGTCCATCTGTCTTCCGCCGGTCACAGCACTCCTTGATCCTTGATCTGTCTGACCACGCTGTCTTTGCATATCTGCCTGTCTTTCTCTCGTGCGCCAGAATGACTTAACCGAACTGGAAAAGATGAATGGATCTAAAGAATGCAAGATGGTTTTGCCTCCACTGAGCCGATAGCATCCAAAGTGAGCTGAGTCTTCTCCAGAACCCTCATCCTACTGCATGCCAGATCAAAGAAAGATGGCTCTATCTCAAACCCTATGCTGTTTCGACCCCAAAGGCCCGCCGCGAGATTGGTAGTGCCTGTTCCCATGAACGGATCGAGCACGGTGTCTCCAACAAATGAGAACATGCGAATCAATCGTTCTGCCAATGATACTGGATACGGCGCAGGATGCTGTTTCGTTGAAGCACCGGTAATTTCCCAGATCTGCTGGAACCAAGACCTCTGACAGCTTTCAGGAATAAGCGACATAAGCCGTGCTGATGATGTTGGCTGTCGATATCCTCCCGGCTTTCTTTGAAATAGTATATATTCTATGTCGTTTTTTATTATGGCATTGGGTTCATAGGGTTTTCCCAAAAAATTTGTACATCTTTTTGATTCGAATTGTGCATTGGAGATCTTATACCAGATAATCGGTGATAGGTTATCGAAGCCGATCTTTCGACAATGCTCTTGTATGCCGGCGTGAAGGGGGTAGACGATATGTCTGCCGAATTGGCGCCGGGGCAAACATACATCTCCTACCACCACCACCATTCTGCCTCCAGGCACCAGAACTCTTAATACATGCCTCCAGACCTGATCAAGGTTATCAAGAAATTCCTCATAATCATAGATCAGGCCTAACTGACCACCTCGATCCGGATACTTCTTCAGGGTCCAGTAGGGTGGCGATGTGACGACCAAGTGGACGCTCTCATCGGCAATGCTCTCCATTCCTCTGCTGTCCCCAAGGATCAATTGGTGCTTCGTTTGCACACGCTTAATCGCCCTCTCAATCGACTGGACCTTAGATTGATCCTTGGCCAGTGCAGGGATTGCCTTTTGGATATCGCCGCAGGCGGCATCAAGTACATCCGAAGGAACCAGCTCATCAAGCCCTTTTCCCTCCCCCGGGGATGAGATTATTGCGATCCGTTCTGTCATTCCAGTAGTGGCCATCTATATTAAAATAAAAACATTATCAGTTATAATTCTATCCATGGCAACTGCTCCTTCATCCTTCGCATTGCCTGGCATACTCCTTCGCCCAGTAGGTGATGATCATATCCGCCCCCGCCCTCTTTATGCACATCAATGACTCCAGAAATGCTGCCCGCTCATCCAGCCACCCCCTCTCGGCGGCGGCCTGGATCATGGAGTACTCGCCCGATACCTGATAGGCACAGGTGGGCATGCCGAACATCTCCTTTACCGCCCGCAGCACATCCAGATAGGGCATGGCCGGCTTTATCATCACCATATCCGCCCCCTCCTCGATATCCAGCTGCACCTCCCAGAGAGCTTCGGCAAAGTTGGCCGGGTCCATCTGATATCCCCGCCTGTCGCCAAAAGCGAAGCCCGACTGGGCCGCCTCCCGGAAGGGGCCGTAGAAGGTAGAGGCATACTTGGCGGAATAAGAGAGGATGGGAGTATCAGCAAATCCCTCCCAATCCAAAGAGGTGCGAATGGCCCGCACCATATGATCCATCATCCCGCTGGGGGCGACGATATCCGCCCCCGCCTGGGCCTGGCTCACTGCCACCTCGCCGAGCAGGGGAAGGGTCTCATCATTTAGCACCCTCTCTCCCTGGACCAGACCACAGTGGCCGTGGCTGGTGTACTCACACAGGCACAGATCAGTGATGACCACCAGATCGGTGCACTCCTTGATCGCCCGCACCGCCTTCTGGATCACACCCCCGGGATCGGCGGCAGCAGAGCCCATCTCATCCTTGAAGGAGGGCAGACCGAAGAGGAGCACCGCCGGCACCCCCAGATCCTCCAGCGCCCCCGCCTCATTGGCTGCACTCTCTATGCTCTGATGATACTGACCAGGCATGGATTCTATCATCCTCGGCCCGGATATCCTCTCATCCACGAAGATGGGCTGAATCAGGTCCTGCAGGCCCAGATCCGTCTCCCTTACCATCTCCCTGATCCCCGGCACTCTCAGCCGCCTCATTCTCCTCATCTCTTCTCCTCCAGCCGGAACAGCTCGCATAATGAATTCAGTATCTGCACGTCCCCCCTCTCAGCAGCGCTCTTCAGGGATTTGGTGGGCTGGGACAGAATCTTGTTCACAATGGAGCGGCTCATATCGCACAGGACCTGCTGCTCGATCTCGCCCAGGGTATGCCTGGCGGAGAGCTTGTTCATGGCCTTTCTGACCTCCTGATCCTTGATCTGCTCCGCCTGGAAGTAAAGCCGGGCCAGCAGCTCTTCTGCCTCCTTTCTCTTGTACTTGGCCTGGAGGAGCTGCAGCTCTTCTGCTATGATCTCCTCCACCCTCACCGTCTCTGCCATTCTCTGCATCATATTCTCCCGGCTGATGTTCTTCAGGCTGTCGATGTTATGCAGCTCGACCCCTGGTACCTCGGCTGCTGCCTGATCCACATCACGCGGATTAGCGATATCGATTATCAGCAATTTGTTGCTTCTGCCCGTCATGGCCTTCTCGATATCGCCCTTGAGGAGGATATAGTGAGGGGCAGAGGTGGCACTGATCACCACATCTGCAGCATGAAGGCGCGAGGGCATGTCATCAAATGGGACCGCCTCCCCCCCCAGGCTCTGCGCCAGGCAGACTGCTGTGCTGAGGGTGCGGTTGGTGACGGTCAGAGATCCGATCTCCCGGCAGAGCAATGACCGGGATATGAGCTCACCCGTCTCACCAGCACCGATCACAAGCACCGCCTTCCCCTTCAGGTCGCCCAGGATCTCCTCCGCCAAATCAACTGCTGCCGAGCCTACAGAGACTGAGCGCTCATTGATGTGGGTCTCCCTGCGCACCCTCTTGCCCACCTGAATGGCCTTCTTAAAGGCGGTCTCCAGCATCCAGCCGGTCGTGCCCACCCTCATCGCCATCTGGATCAGATCCTTCATCTGTCCCAGGATCTGGTCCTCGCCGATGATCATGGACTCCAGGCCCGATGCCAGGCGGAGAAGATGAAGCAGGGATTCATCATGATCATGAAAATCGATGATTCGGGAGGAGACACGCGCTTTCTTGGCCAGGTCGAAGAGCACCTTCTCCCCCCGCGGCGCCACCACATAGATCTCGACCCGGTTGCAGGTCTTGAGAACAGCACACTCCTCCACTGCGTCCAAAGACTGCACCCATTTGAGGATGCTCTCCACGTCACCGTGCCAGGCTCTCTCAATCTCCTCTATGGAGGCGGTGCGGTGAGTCACCAGCATCGAGGCTATCTCGCTCATCCTGGCATGCGTGTGAGCGGGCTCTCATATAGGCCTTTTCATTGGAGACCCCCAGAAGCCTCCACACCTCCTCATCCTCCAGGATGCTCCTGATCACCCGCGCCCGATCCACCTGCCGGGGCAGAGCCTCCTTCAGCTCGGGCCTCAGCCGGCTGAGGAGTCTTGCCATCCCCTGGTAGTCCTCAGTCAGCTCCTCCTCCAGGCGGAGGCGGAGGTATCTGGTCAGGCCGGGGGCCTCAGTGGAGATGGCGATGGATATCTGCCCTTTCCTGATGATCGAGGGCACCACCACCTCACCCCTGCCCTCCACCCGGTTGACCAGCACCCCCATCCTGACCGCCTCCTCCTCAATCGAACGGTTGAGCTGGGTGTTGCTGGTAGCAGGAACGGCAATGAATGCCCCCTGCAGATATCTCTTGAAGTCCGCCCTCAGGTCGCACTCCGTCAGCTCCCACCTATCTTTCGAGGCCAGAAGGGCGGGGGTGAAGCTCTGGCTCACCACCTGCACCGGCCCGTAATCGGAAAAGAGGGCGGCCTTCCTCTCCGCCACCCTGCCCCCGCCGAAGATCACCACCCTCCTGTGGCTCATATCGAGATATAGGGGAAGAAGGGGGCGGTAGGAACTGTGGTCATCCGATCCAGCCATAAGACTCCATCATACTGGTATCAAATCCTGGCGCTGGTCTTCTTGTACTCCTTCTCGCTGAAAAGGACGATATACTCGCTTATGCCCGATACTCTTGCAAGCCGGTCTGCAATCTCCAGGCACTCCTCTCTGCCTCGGGAGTGGACCATGGTGTAGATGTTATAAAGCCAGTCCTCGGCGGTCTCCCTCTCATAGCAGTGAGTCACCTCCTCAGCCGCGGCATAGGCCAGCCCCACCTCCTCCACCCTCTCCGGCGGAACCCTCCAGACGATGAGGGCATTGGCCAGAATCCCCAGGGCCCGGTGGCCTATGGTGGCGGAGAACCGGCGGATGATGCCCTCCTCCTCCATGGCCAGGAGACGGGATATGACCTCCTCCTCCCCCATCCCCAGGGCCTCGCCCCAGATCCGGTATGGCCTCTTCTCCAGGCTCAATCCATCCTGTGCCACCCTGAGAAGCTCTAAATCCCGCTCATCCATCAACTCCAGCCTCCTGGATGCTGAAATGGATAACGATCCCGGCCCCGGCCGGGGATGAGGCGGGGCACATCCCCCGGATCGCCCACCACGGCATGGTCGCTCCAGTAGTTGCCGCCCAGCTCAGCCCCGGCATCCCAGTGATTGTTGCCGTTGTCCGCAGCATTCTGGATGAGATTATCTTGAATTATGTTATGATAAAGGAGGTTGTCAGTGCAGTCGACCAGATTGATGCCAGCGATCTGGTTGGAGCAGATCTGATTGCTGGTGATATTGCAGCTGGTTGTGGTGCTCATGCGCAGACCGTAGCGGCTGTTGTTGCAGAGGGTGTTGCCTGCAATCCTCGACCTCTTGGACGAATGGACAAAGATGCCCTGGCCGTTCTCGCTGGCGGTATTGTTCACCACCTCGGCATCGGACAGCTGCTCTAAGGATATGCCGTCCCTTTGATTGGAGGTGGCAGAATTGGCCTCCAGGATGCAGGCATTGCTGCCGGCAAGGGAGATGCCCCGGCCATTTGAGGTGGCCTGATTGCCCACAATAGAGCATTTATGGGAGAGGCTCAGGAAGAGGCCATCCTTTGCATTGCCAGCAGCACTGCAGTCCTGCACTCTGCACAGCCGGCAGCTATGAAGGGATATGCCGCCGTTGGAGGAGGCAGAGCTGCACTTGAGCAGGAGCAGATTGAGAGAGCCATCCAGACGGAAGCCCTCTGCGGAGCAGCCTTGAGCCCGGTTGGCCACAAACTGAATGCCGCTTGAATCCCGGCTCTCAAAGCCGGCAATACAGCCCTCGGCCTCGCAACTGGCGATGATACAGTCACGGCTTTCCTGGATGAGGATTCCCTTCTCTGATGAATCGATGCTGCCGTTCTGAATGCGGCAGCCAGAGGAGTTCACCAGCAGTATCCCCACGCTGCTATTGGATATGCTCAGATTGAGGGCCGCCACCTCCCGGCAGGATACCAATCCCAGGAAGCCGCAATCCTCAGGCACATCAGCCCCCGATCTTCCCACTAAATAGCAGACCGGCCTGCCATCGACCAGATTGCTCCGGTCTATATCCTGAGCATAACTGCCAAGAGCTGGAACCCCCATGCCCTCACCCCCATCAATGCGCAGATGGTAGCGGTTCAATTCCATGAGATTCTCCCGGAGGAGGTTTTCTCCCGATCCGCGCAATGATATGCCGTAGACATTGCGAGAGACGTGATTGGAGCGGACGATGCAGTTGTTAGAGGCGGAGAGGAGGATGCCATTGCCGTTATCATATAGATGGTTCTCTGCCAGGTTCAATCCCCTCGCCTCATTGCTGTATATTCCCGCCCTCTCATTTGCCAGGCAATGATTCTCTGTTATATTGCAGTCCTCTGCAGCCCTGAGGCTGATGCCCACCTTCCCTCCCTCAACCCTATTCGCCGCTATGAGGTTTGCCCGGGAATCGAGGACATCCATGCCGCTCACAAATCCACCGCGGAGGTTATTTCCCCGGACCTCATTTCCATCCGAACGGGTGAGGACCAGGCCCAATCCACCGGTGAGGATGGTATTGTTGACCACCCTGCTCTCCCTCGAGTCCTCGATCAGCACCCCTTGCAGAGTGGAGATCGTACAATCCTCAACCAGACAGCCGGAGGTCCGGTTTATCCTCACCCCCACCCCGCCCTGAAGGCGGCAGCCCTTAACCTGGTTGTCCGGGGCGAAGATCTCGATCCCCCCTGGAGAGTTGATGCTGCACTCCAAAATGGTGTTATTGGGACCCTCCGAGCTTACTGCTGCCTTCGTCCCGGAGATGGTGCAGCGAAGAGCCCGGCAGTCTCGCGAGAGGAGGCTCAAAGAGGGATCATCCTTGCTGCTGCTGACATTGAGGTCAAAGAGCTCGCAATTCGGCGCATTGATGCTGAGCGGTCCCTCTATTGATACCCCCTCCCGGCCGTGGATCTTGAGGCTGCGGTCGATGACTGCGCCACCGTACCTTCCCGGTTGAATCTGGATGGTATCACCGGGACTGGCCTGATGTACAGCAGCAGAAATGGTCTTCGCATCACCATGACCTCCAGGCTCAACGGTCAGAACACAGGCCTGGGCTGAACCTATCAGGAGAATGGAAATGAGAATGAAAGCGGCAATCGGTCTCATCACTCCTGATTATGCTTTTGCAGGCTATTAAAGCTAATGCCGCAATCGGCAAAAACTGCAGCAGAAAGATATAATAACACAGATCAAGCATCTATTATCCTGGAAGGATGGTTTCCAATGACAGGGCCTTATCGCATTCTTATCATTGAGGACGATCCAGAGCATGCCGAGCTGATCCGGATGGGCTTCAGGAGGCATGATGAGTTCTTCTTGAACTTTGCTGCCACCGGGGAGGATGGCCTGGAGATGATATCCCGGGATCGGTACGACCTGATCTCTGTGGACCTGGTCCTGCCCGGGATTGGAGGCCTGGACGTCCTGGTGCGGATCAGAAGGCTGGACCCTGACATCCCCGTGGTCATGGTCTCGGGCCATGGCACAACGGAGATGGCGGTGGTCGCCTTTGAGAACCGGGCGACAAAATATGTGGTCAAGAGCCTGGAGAGCTTCAAGAGCCTGCCCTATGTCTTTGAAAATCTCATACAAGAGGCGCGGTTCAAGATAAGCGAGAGGCAGATGAGAGAGTGCATCGAGAGGTCGGAGAGGATCCACAGGAACATTGTGGAGAACTCACTGGCTGGCATTTATATCCTTCAGGAGGGGGCCTTCAAGCTGGCCAATCCAAAGCTGGGAGATATATTCGGTTGCACTGCGGATAGCCTTCTGGGGATGCCCTTCTGGAAGCTGGTCAAACCGGATGACATCCAGTGTGTCAGCCGGCTGGAGAGGGACCGCCAGTCCAGCATACCGATCTTCGAATCAAAGGTCGCGCGCAAGGATGGGACATACCGCTGGATAGAGTTCCGCACAGTGCCCATAGAGCACGAGGGGCAGAGGGCGATGCTGGGAAATCTCCTTGATATAACGGAGAGAAAGGAGCTGGAGATAAAGATCCTCAGGGCCAACCGGGAGCTGGAAGCCATGGATAGAATAGCGGAGATCTGCCTTTCTCCCCCTGAGGATATGGACAGAATGCTGGCCGACCTCCTGACCTGTGTCATCGCCGGGGTGGGAGGGGCGGATGTGGGGGGGATATTCCTCCAGGAGGGCAGCAGCCTGGTGCTGAGGGCCCTGCATGGCTCAGTGGAGATCCTGATTGAGTTCATCGAGGATATCCAGGCCCGCTGCGACCTTCTCGGACCGGCCCAGTCTCATCAGGCCAAAGATGGGTCAGAGAGAGGCTGGATCTCAGCCCCGGTTATCTCCAGGGAGCAGAGGAAAGGGGCGCTGGTCTTGGCCTGCGAGGAGATTGAATGCCTGCCATTTCTGGAGAGGGCATCAATGCGCATCGGGCACCTCCTGGACGGCTCTGAGAGGGCCCGCCCAATCCTCTCCGCCTGCGCCGAGGCTGATGAGAGAGGCATAGCCCAGAACTTCATCCCCTAAACGGGGGTGAAATAGCATTACAGTTATTGATCGAGGTTGATAATTATGCCCGGCAGCTCTTTTGGAGGGCTCTTTTGCATCACCACCTGGGGCGAGTCACATGGCAGAGCAGTGGGGGTGGTCCTGGACGGCTGCCCTGCAGGCCTGGAATTGAAGGAGGATGATATCCAAAAGGAGCTGGACCGCAGGCGTCCGGGCCAGAGCAGGGCCTCCACCCAGAGAAAGGAGGAGGACCGGGTGGAGATACTCTCCGGCATCTTCGAGGGAGAGACCACCGGCACACCCATATCAATGCTCATCTGGAACCGGGATGCAGATTCCAGCAGCTACGACCTCTTGCGTGAGAGGCCCCGGCCTGGGCATGCCGATTATGCTTATCAGATGAGATACGGCAGGCGCGACCACCGGGGAGGGGGAAGATCCTCTGCCCGGGAGACGGCGGGGCGGGTGGCAGCAGGGGCAGTGGCCAAGAAGCTTCTCTTAAAGGAGGGCATAGAGGTGGTCGCTTATGTGACCGAGATGGGGGGGATCAAGGCCAGGATCGATTCAGGGGATCCGGCCGAGCTCCGGGCCCAGGCAGAGGCCAACCCCATTCGTTGCCCGGATCAGGAGGCAGCAGAGAGGATGATGGAGCTATTGGATGCCGTCCGGCAGGAGGGCGATAGCCTGGGTGGGATGGTGACGATCATCGCCCGCGGGTTGCCGCCGGGCCTGGGGGACCCGGTCTTCGATAAGCTGGATGCCGACCTGGCCAAGGGGCTAATGAGCCTGGGAGCAGTGAAGGCGGTGGAGATAGGGGCCGGCCTTGGCAGCGCCAGGATGAGGGGGAGCGAGATGAACGATCCTCTGCGAGTGAAGGAGGGGAGGATCAGCTTTGAGAGCAACAATGCGGGGGGCATTACAGGAGGGATATCCACAGGAGAGGATATAGTCTGCCGGATAGCAGTCAAGCCCACCCCCTCCATTGCAAGAAGGCAGCATACTGTGGACCTGAAGAGCAGAAAGGATGTGGAGATAGAGATCAAAGGGAGGCACGACCCGGCCATACCCCCCAGAATGGTGCCCGTGGCCGAGGCCATGGTGGCTATCGTCCTGGCGGACCATCTTCTGCGTCAGAGAGTGGCAAGGCTCTGATTTTATATCTTCTCCGGGCTTACAGGAGCTGCATGCCCAAGGAGTTTCGCAGCCTCATCTCACTTCAGCAAGCAAAATCGATCATCTTCGACCATCTGCCCGCAGTTCAGGAGAGGTCAGTCGCCCTGGGCTCCTCTCTGGGCTGCATCCTGGCGGAGAAGGTGATATCCAGCCTGGATGTGCCCGGCTTCAGCCGCGCCTCTATGGATGGTTATGCCGTCCTCTCCCAGGACACAATCAAGGCCCGGGAGGACAGGCCCGTCTCCTTGCGCCTGGCAGGATCGGTGCCCATGGGCAGGAAGCCCGAGATCGCGATCTCTCGGGGAGAAGCAGCAGAGGTCTCCACCGGCTCCATGATGCCCCAGGGTGCTGATGCCGTGGTGATGATCGAATACTCTCAGGTCGGGGAGGGGATGGTTCACATCCGCAGGCCGGTATTCGGGGGGGAGAACGTTCAGGCAGCAGGAAGCGACATATCCTTCGGGGAGGCGGTCCTCTTTCCGGGCACGCCAGTTGCCGCGCGGGAGATAGGCGTTCTGGCTGCCCTGGGCAGGGAGAGGGTCCGGGTGCGGAGCCTGGATGTAGGCCTGGCCTCCACCGGCGCGGAGCTCGTCCCCCCGGGCAGAGAGCTCTCCTCGGGCCAGATCCATGATATCAACAGCTACACCATAGCCGCAGGGGTGAAGGAGTGCGGAGCCTGCCCCAGGGGCTATGGCATCCTGCCGGACGATAAAGGGGAGATGGCAAAGGCCCTCTTGAGGATGGCAGAAGAGTGCGATATGATCCTGGTGAGCGGCAGCACCTCCGCCGGGGTGGGGGATATGATCTATCAGGTTCTGGAGGAGATCGGGGAGCTGATCTTCCATGGGGTGAACCTCAAGCCGGGAAAGCCCACCCTCTTCGGGATGATCCAGGGCAAGCCCTGTATCGGGCTGCCCGGCTATCCCACCAGTGCTCTGACTGTCTTCACTGAGCTTGTCGCCCCGGCCATACGCTCTGCTCTGGGCCTGGAGCATAGTGAGAATAAGATCGCAGGAAGGCTGGCCGGGCCGTTGCGCACTGAAGGACGGCAGCAGATGATGGCAGTGGGCATATCCGGGGATCTGGTCTATCCAGTGGACAAGGGCAGCGGCTCGATCACCACACTGGCCCTGGCAGATGGCGTGATAGAGATCCCGGCGGGAGTGGAGTTCCTGGAAGGGGGCTCGCCGGTCCAGGTCAAGCTCTTCTCCCCCTTCCAGCCCCCCTGTCTGGTGGTGGCGGGAGAGAACTCTCTCCTCCTGGAGAGGCTGGCTGAGGATCTGCCCTGGAGGCTGATGCTCTTGAACACCGGCTCATACCGGGGAAGGATCTATTTGGAGGACGGCATTGCAGACCTGGCAGCTGTCTGGGGCCCGGCCCAGGAGGGCTCTGGGGAAGGGACAGAGACCATCTGGAGGGGCAGCAGAAGGCTGGGGCTGATCTACAGGGACCCTTCTGCTCTGGCCGATCTGGCCGATCGGAGGATTGTGGGCTGGCCTGGGGACTCGAGGATGAAGGGCTCATTCGAGCAGGCCCTGAAGGGATTGGGCGTCGATCCACCCGTCTATGCCCGCCTGGCCAAGACCCACTCTGCTGTGGCGGCCACCATCGCCTCCGAGCGGGCGGACCTGGGGTTTGGAGAAGAGGAGGCGGCAAGCCAGGCCGGCCTGGGATTCCAGCCAGTAGCAGAGGTTGAGCTGCAGCTTCTGGCTGTAGCCGGGAGAGGAAGAGATCCCAGGGTGCAGTCGCTTATCTCTGCCCTGCCTCTCTCGCCGCCATAGGTCCCGGTTTGAGCATCCTTGACCTGCGCTCATAATAGCTGAGAGGATGGCGAACCCTCCGGCAGAGATCGTCCTCCCCTGGGCAGTTGCCGTAGGTGGCCATGGTGGCACATGCAGGCGGCTTATAGCGGGTTCCTGTCGCTCCGGCGATGTGCTCCACCTGGTAGCGGGTGCGGTCCTGGTCGAAGTCCGGGCTGGCGGCAAAGAGGGCGATCACCTCCTCCGGGGTCATATTGATCTGCAGGAGGAAGCTGACCAGGGCAAACCGGGCGCTGTGGGCCAGGTTGGTGCCCCGGGAGACATCAGCGAGCATCTTCTTGATGCAGGGGGGAAAAGCGCCCTCTCTCACCTCACCCAAATCCACCTTCTGCCTGGCGGCCAGAGCCTCCAGCTCCCTCCTGGCCGGGGCGAGGTACTCCTCCAGGCTCTGACAGAGCCCCTCGTCCACGGGTACCGGCAGACCCCTGAGGACCCTCTCCCGGATCGCCTCCTCCAAGAGCCGCCTTAGCTCAACATCGGTAACTGTGAGATATCCGTCTGCCAGATCGCGATTGGTCAGCTTCCATTTGGGGCTGCGCATGCGGTATGCCGCCCGGATGTACTCAGAGAAATGGATCTTCCAGGGACCCGGCCCCTGTGGGTTGATCCCCAGGTCGTTGGCCAGAACAACCAGCCCCTCCTTCTCCTGCTGCATCCTCTTGAAGGCCAGCTTGGCCTCTGCCAGGGCATAACGGCGCAGGAGGAGGGGATCATTCAGGCAGGAGACCATTACCCTGGCCAGTGGATAGCTGAGCAGTTCAAAGAGCTGCTCTGACTCGCTCTTCGCCCCCCCCTCGGGAATGGCCTCGCCTATTGCCCCTCGCAGGCGTTCTGCTGCTCTGGAGCGCACTGCCTGGAAGAGGGATCTGTAGAGAAGGCTATCCAGGGAGATGTTCTTGCCGCGAACCGCCTCTGCTGCCTCTTGAGTGAAAGGATAGTCCGATATCCTCATTCCGTCTCAATGCGGGGCGCGAGGAGATAGTTGATGTCCACTGACTGGCCGAGCTTGAAGATCACCCTCAGGGGATAGTCTATGCCCATCTCCAGTGTGACCTCCCCTGCTTTGTTTATGGACTTTGACATATCCTCCAGGTAGTCCAGGGAGAAGAGGCTCCTCGCCTCGCCCGGCTTCATGCCCAGCAGCTCAGTGCTGGGGATCTTGAGCCTGAGGGAGTCGATATCCCCTTTGGCCTCCATATAAAAGCCCTCATCAGAGACGCCCAGGATCACATGGTCGCTCACCTTTTCCGCCGCCTTGACTGCCCTTCTCAGCTCCTGGCCGGGCAGCGTCACATGGGCCGGCAGGTCCAGATCGGGGATGCGCGGTTCCTTTCTTATGGCCGTGGGATCGATAAGGCTCAGGGTGTAGGAGAGTGAGCCCACGCCGATCTTCAGCTTGTGGTTCTCCTCATCCAACTCCAGCTGCACATTCTCCCCCCTATCGGCCATGCTCAAGACATCGCTTAGGCGAACCAGGTCCACGCCGATCTCGCCCGGATCGGCCTTTAAATACTCGAAGGCTTCGCTGCCTATCTTGAGAGATACCATGGCCACGTTCGCAGGATCTACTGCCTTCAGCTCCAGACCACCTTCGGATATGGAGAACTTAACCTCATCCACGAGAGATGAGACCGAGTCGATTGCATCGCGCAGAGTTTCTGCATTGATTACTGCCTTGAACATTCCTTTGAGCCTCCTGGAGAAAGATAATTTAATATTTAATATAGTTGATGCTTAGTCATACTCTCGCCAGGTATTATTACATTTGGTGCAGCGGAAGAACCGAACCTCGCTCTCATCAGCACTGCGCAACTGGCGCAGCCACCAGTATGCGACATTGTTGCCGCACTCCGGGCAGCGGGCTGTGGTGGTGGGAAGGCCGGCTGACTCCTGCTCCAGCACTGGAACCACGCGAGAAAGCTGCTCAGTCCTGCTGACCAGGGACTCGCTGGCAGCTTTGGGCAGCTTATGGCCGCACCTGCGGCAGACCATCATTCCATCTTTGGGTATCATCATGCTCTTGCATTGGGGACAGAATTCCATCGAGTTTTTTGGTTGGCACTCGTCATATTAAAGTTTGCCAGGTGCGCAAATGGCGAATAGAGCAAAGGCACAGAGGCAATAGATGAGCATAGCAATAAACGTGATCTGCCTGGACCGCCCGGGAATGTTGCGCGATATTGCCGGCGTGGTGGCCAAGATGGGAGGCAACATAGTCTACACCCAGCAGTTTGTGGTGGAGAGGGGTATCAACAGCGGCAAAGCCTCAGTCTACATGGAGATCGATTGCCCTCCAGAGGATGTCAGCAGGATGATAGAGGAACTGGAAGGTTCTGACTCCATCATTGAGGTCTCAGTTCATGATCCCTTTGAGAAGATCTACGGCTCACGGGTGATAATCATAGGGGGCGGGGCCCAGGTAGCCCAGGTGGCAGTGGGAGCGGTGAATGAGGCCGACAGGCACAATCTGCGCGGGGAGAGGATCAGCGTGGACACCATACCCCTGGTGGGAGAGGAGGCCATAGCCGATGCCGTAAGCGCAGTGAGCCGTCTGCCCAGGGCCAGCATTCTGGTGCTGGCAGGAGCGCTCATGGGCGGGCGGATCACAGAGGAGGTGGCCAGGCTTCAGGAGGAAGGAATACCGGTTATCGCTCTGAAGATGGCAGGCTCAGTTCCCTCCCAGGCGGATATGGTGGTCACAGACCCCATCCAGGCGGGCACATTTGCCGTCATGCATGTGGCCAGCACTGCGGTCTTCGATATCGCCCGGGTGAGAGGAAGGGAGTTTTAGCCCTTGAGGATCCCTCTCAGCTCGCGCAGACTGTCGCCTGAGAAGAGCTGCTCAACAGTATAGAAGTCCTCATCCGCCTGAAGCACCGGGGCGGAGAGGGTGAACACTCCATTTATGCGCAGCTCGGTGAGCGCCTCAGGGGTGCTCATATCGATGTTATCAAAAGCGATGCCCGCATTGCTCAAGGCCGCCTTGAGCTGCTCGCATTTGGGACAGGATTTGGTGGAATAGACTCTGTAGACCAATTAGATTCCTCGCCCCTCCTTTGGATGCTGTAAAATATTAGAGTTGTGGTTTTAAGTTCTGGAGAGAAGGTTCAGCGCAATGTCATGGGATAGGATTTCTTGGACCAGACTGCATACCCCTGGGCCACTGCTCTCTCTGCACACTCCCGGCAGCAGGAGAAGTTGGCCAGGTACTCCATGCCCTCCATCTCATGCTCAAAGACGTTGTTGCAGCTCATTCCCAGGATCCTCCTGTAATCTATGCCCTTGCAGAATTCATCGTATTCTGCTTCCTGGGGCCGCTCCAGCACCAGCCAATCCCGGGGAAGGAGGACCGGCAATGTGGCCAGGGTGATGCCGCAACCGCAGGGGCCATACACATCCTCACAGTCATCATAGATGATCGCTTTGCATGAATGCTCGCTCATCTTCCACTCCTCTTGTTCCCCATTGCCCGGCAAGCTAAATAACATTTCCCGTCCGATTTGCAGACATTTCCGTTATTCTGGCGTTATATCCAAAACGGCGTAATGATATCGGGAATATACATGAAGAAAGTGGCAAACAAGCCTTTCTTTGGAAAAACAAAAATTATATAAGGAATTAAAGCTGACCAAAGATGGTATTCTGGCTTCTAAGTCCGGCTGAGCTCAAATCATGCTCTGCTGGATTCATTATCCGGATTTATGAGGTGAATGAGATATGCCAATACTTCCTGTTGCCCCGGTGAGCAGACTGATACGCGAGGCGGGGGCTAAAAGAGTGAGCGAGGGCGCGAGGGACGCGCTGGCAGAGGTTCTGGAGAGCTATGGCCTGGAGGTGGCTCGGGAGGCAGCAGGCTGGGCGAACCATGCCAAGAGGAAGACAGTCAAAGCGGAAGACATAAAAGAGGCAGTCAAAAGAGTTAAACCCCCTGCAGTTTTAGAAAGGTGATCGATGGCAACAGATAACCCTCCTGGATTAGACTACCGCCAATTGGGCCTTGTATGTGGAATTGAGATTCACCAGCAGCTGGATACCGCCTGCAAGCTCTTCTGCGGCTGCCCCACAGTTCATCGAGAGGTGGAGGATTCCAATTTTGAGTTCTTCCGCTATCTCCGCCCATCGAGAGGGGAGCTTGGGCAGATCGATCGCGCCGCCCTGGAGGAGGTATTGGTCTCGCGCAAGTTCCATTACAAGTGCTATGACACCACCTGCCTGGTGGAAGCGGATGAGGAGCCGCCATCTGAGATCGATCCTCAGGCCCTGAAGATATCCCTGGTCATTGCCCGCCTGCTGAATATGTTGATCGTGGATGAGGTCTTTACCATGAGGAAGATGGTGATAGACGGCTCCAACACCTCCGGTTTTCAGCGCACGGCCTTCATCGGCTCTAACGGGTGCATCCAGACGGACCAGGGGCCGGTGGGCATAGACATCCTCTGTCTGGAGGAGGAAGCAGCAAGGATCATCGAGGACCGGGGAGACAGCCTGGTCTACTCCCTCGACCGCCTGGGCATTCCCCTGGTGGAGATCGGGACGGCTCCCGATATCGTCTCTCCTGCTCATGCCCGGGAGGTGGCCTCATACCTGGGCATGATCCTGCGCTCCACCGGCCAGGTGAAAAGAGGCCTGGGCACCATCCGCCAGGATGTGAATGTCTCCATAAGAGGGGGTGCCCGGGTGGAGATCAAAGGGGTCCAGGCGCTGAACCTGGTGGACAAGATCGTTGAGCTGGAGGCCCTCCGGCAGGTCAAGCTTCTGCAGATCAGAGAGGAGCTGAATAGAAGGCAGGCGGCAGTGGACGGTAGCATATTTGATGTCACAGCGATCTTCTCCGGGACAGATTCAAAGGTTCTGGCCAGATCGATCAAAAACGGCGGCGTGGTCCTGGCCTGCAGGCTGGCGGGATTTGCCGGATTGCTGGGAAGGCAGATCCAGCCCGGCAGAAGGCTGGGCACAGAGATCTCAGACCGGGCCAAGAGAGCAGGGGTGGGTGGGATCTTCCATAGCGATGAGCTGCCCGCCTATGGCATCACTGCTGCTGAGGTCGGGGCAGTGAGAGATCAGCTTCAAGCAGGAGAAGAATATGCAGTGATCATGGTCACCGGACCGGAGGAGAGGGCGAGAAAGGCCATGGATGCAGTCTTTGTCCGGGCAAGAGAGGCCATGGCAGTGGTGCCGGAGGAGACGCGCCGCGCTACTCCCAATGGCTGCTCGGAGTATATGCGCCCGCTGCCCGGCTCAGCCCGGATGTACCCGGAGACGGATGTACCCTCGGTGGCGATCACAGCAGAGATGCTGGACGGGCTTGAGCTCCCCGAGCTCTTCATTGCCCGGTCGGAGCGCTTTGCCCGCGATTACGGCCTGAACCCTGAGCTGGCGCGGGTGATGGCCGCCTCCCCCAACTATCAGCTCTTCGAGGAGATATCATCCCGGATCCAGCTCTCGCCCTCCATTGTGGTCCGGGCCCTGGAGACGATTCCCATCGAGCTGGCCCGCGAGGGAGTGGATGTGTCTGTGCTCTCTGATGATCATTTCAAGGAGGCCCTTAAGCTGGTGGCGGAGGGCCGGATCGCCAAGGAAGGGCTGGCCGAGCTGTTCTGCGCTCTGGCCAAAGATCCGGAGAGATCGGTGGATGATGCCGTTTCTGCTTCCGGCCTGGCCGGGGTGGATGAGGCGGAGGTGGCAAGGATCGTCCAGGCCATTGTGGCAGATAGACTGGAGCTGGTCCACAGCAAAGGGGAGAGGGCAGTGGCCCCGCTCATGGGCCTGGTGATGAAGGAGCTGAGGGGCAAGGTGGATGGTGCCCTGGTGAGCGCCATATTGAAGAAGGAAATACAAAATATACTGATTGAGTGAGCCCAGATAGACCCAAAAGACCGGATATGCTCCTATGGGAGGAGACCCTCTTCAAAGATAGGGAGATCTTCGAGCTAGACCACCTGCCCGATCAGTTCCTGCATAGAGAAAAGCAGCTGGATAGCCTCAAGTTCTGCATCCGGCCAGCCCTGCAGGGAGGCAGACCGGTAAATGCCCTCTGCCTCGGGCCGCCGGGAACAGGAAAGACGACGGCCATCTTCAAGCTCTTCGAGGAGATCGAGGCCCATTCCTCCCGCATCGTTCCAGTGCATGTCAACTGTCAGATGGACTCCACCAGATATGCAGTCTTCTACCAGCTCTACAAAAAGATCTTCGAGCATGCCCCCCCCTCCAGCGGCATCTCCTTCAAGAGGGTCTTCGAGAGGGTGGCTCAGCATCTGGTAGATGAGGATAAGGTGCTGATAGTGGCCCTGGACGATATCAATTACCTCTTCCCGGAGAAGGAGGTGGACCATGTCCTCTACTCCCTCCTCCGGGCACACGAGACCTGCCCTGGGGCCAGGATGGGGGTGATAGGCATCATGAGCGAGCTGGCCTTGAACTACGTCCTCGACCCCAGGGTGGTCTCGGTATTTCAGGCGGAAGAGGTGATATTTCCCCTCTACAGCCGCACAGAGATTGGAGACATCCTGAGCCGACGGGTACAGATGGGCTTCTATCCGGGGGTGATTGCAGACGATATCCTGGAGGCTGTAGTCGACCACACAGAGAAGTCCGGGGATTTGAGGGTGGGAATAGATCTCTTGAAGAGGGCGGGCCTGAATGCAGAAAAGCGTGCCTCCCGGAGCATATCCACCCAGGACGTGGCCAGCTCGCTTGATCGCTCCCGCCTGGTCCACCTCACCTATGCTCTGAAATCCCTGAAAGGGGATGAGAGAGAGGTCTTGCGTATGGCGACCCAGCAGGAGAGCTGGCGCGCCGGGGAGCTGTTCCGCCTCTTCCATGAGAAGACGGGCGCAGGTTATACCCGATTCCATGAGATCCTGAATAAGCTGGATGCGATCCGGCTCATCAATGCCGATTTTACTGGACAGGGAGAGCGGGGGCGAAGCCGCATAATTAAGGTGCGCTATGAGCCAGAGGAGATCCTCAGCCGTCTGGATTAATAATTATTAAGAAAGTTTCTCCCATATGATCTCTCAGGAGTAATGTATCTATATAGATTCAATAGATAAGGGCTTTAACCAGCAGATGCAATTGAGCTTCAATGGACCGGCAGAGAATGATGATGCCCCGCAGGTACAGCGAGCTTTTCGTGGAGATGCTTCTGTTCATATCAGCGATCACATCCATCCTGGTCATGCTCTCGATATTCTATTTTCTCATTCACGAGAGCATCCCTGCATTCTGGGAGCTTGGCGTCATCCCCCTTTTAACCGGCATGAAATGGCATCCTTCTGGCAACATCTATGGATTCTTGCCCCTTATCACCGCATCCCTCACCATCACCATCCTCGCCCTTTTCATCAACATCGCCATCGGCTTTCCCCTGGCCATCTATCTGGCCGAGCTGGCAAGCCCCAGGAGCAAGGCTATTTTAAAGCCGGCCATAGAGCTCCTGGCAGGGGTCCCCTCTATTGTATATGGTTTTTTAGGGGTGATAATCCTCGTATCCTATCTGCAGGATAGCTTTGATATGCTCACCGGGAGGTCGATTCTGGCCGGATCGATACTCCTGGGAGTGATGTTCATCCCCTACCTTACCACCATCTGCGAGGATGCTCTGAGAGCAGTGCCAAAGGAGTTCAAAGAGGGCTCCCTTGCCCTGGGGGCGAACCACTGGCAGACCATAAGAAATGTCACCATACCAGCAGCATCATCTGGAATCACTGCTGCTGTGCTTCTGAATATAGGAAGCATAATTGGCGAGACCATGGCAGTGCTCTTGGTGGTGGGCAACGTGGCCAGGATCGCACAGCCCTATTACAATATCTTCGATCAGGGGGCGACATTCACCTCTGTCATCGCCGGAGAGATGGGGGAGGTGGCCAGAGGATCGACCCACTATCACGCCCTCTTTGCCGTGGGACTGGTTCTTCTGCTTCTGGTATCCATCCTCAGTTTGATTGCGGATTACGCCCGGATGCGGATCAGAAAGAAGTTCGGAGGATATTGAGTTGAGGGTCAGACCTGCTCTGGTGACATCATTTGCCATAGCAGCATTCCTATTCCTCTCTTCCCTGGCCTGCCTCATCTGGCAGCCGGAGCTGGAAAGGCTGAAACCATTCTGGGAGGCTGGCCTCATCCTCTGTCCCCCATTGATTCTGGGATCATATCTGAGAGGAAAGGCTCCTTCACTGAGAACAGCGCCCTTCTTGATGCTGGATATCCTCTTTTGCGGGGCGGTATTCTACCTCTCCTATGAGGGTGCTCTCAATCCGGATTTCATCATCAAAAGGCCGCTTGGCGTCGGGGCCTCATTTGAGTATACATTCCTCTTTCCTCTACTGGTCCTGGCCGCCAGCCTGCTGTGCATCAAGGACGTAGTGAATATATTCTATGGCTTTACTGCGCGGGGAAGAGAGGCGCTGGTCTTTCTGGGAATAAGGATTTCGGCGATGCTCTCCATCATCCTTCTGGGTGGAATCCTGTTCGTCATCATCTATAAGGGCATCTGGGTGATAAACTGGGAGTTCCTGACCCAACCCCACCGGAGGCTGGGACAGGCAGGGGGGATCAGCACTGCCATACTGGGATCACTGTGGATGGTTCTGGGGGCCATGCTCATCTCCTCCCCTCTGGGAATCGGGGCGGCAATCTACCTGCATGAGTACTCCAAGAACGAGAGACTCAACCGGCTGATCACCATTGCTGTGAGCTGCCTGAATGGCGTCCCCTCTGTGGTCTACGGCCTCTTTGGGCTGGCATTCCTGGTCACCCTTTTTGGAGTCTCCCTCCTCTCCGGCTCCATCATCTTGGGCCTGATAAACATCCCCACCATTATTCTGACCAGCCAGGAGGCTTTGAAGAGCGTTCCCAACTCCCTGCGAGAGGGAAGCATGGCCCTGGGAGCTACGAAATGGCAGACCATAAGGAAGGTGGTCTTGCCCTCTGCCACGCCTGGCATCCTCACCGGGGTGATCATGGGGGTGGCCAAGGCCTCTGGGGAGACCGCGCCCATCATGTGGACAGCTGTCACCTTCACTGCCACCCCTGTGCAGATGATCTATGGAATAATCCCCGATCTCTTTCAGCCGGTGAACAATCTGAACTATCATCTGCTGAACCTCATCTATTTCCTGGGGGCATGGGATGTCGAGGCGAGGGCCTGGGGTACTGCTCTGGTGTTGATATCGCTGGTCTTAAGCACCAATCTACTGGCTATTGTGGTGCGAAATCACTACCGGAAGAGGATCTCCTGGTGAATGTTCCGATGCCTGGCACGAGCCGGGCGAAGGAAGTGAAATAGAGGAGTGACGGCCAAAGGATGCTCAAAAAAATATACATCCATTCATGCCATAAGGCAGCTCATTGTCCGGCGGAGAAGCTCCTGTACCTTGCCCGCCTCTTCGCCCTTCAGGTCGGATGGCATCAGGGGAAGGGCGACCAAGACTGCTCTATCCAGCCTCTGCCTGGCCTTGGGCCCCCACTGGCTCTTTGCCCTCACCAGCTCACGCTGAAGGGCGCTGATGCTGATTGAGATCATCCGAAGCTCCTCTTCCACCTGGCCGGTGCTTTTATTCCTGCAGTTCATATTCCAGCCACGCAGGACGGCAGAGGTGAGACCGGACTTATGACCCTCGGGAATCCCCATCGCCTTCAATAAATCCAATATCAGGCCGAGCTTGAGCGATCGCACCTCGCCCCCTCTTGCCGTCAGGCCTCCTCTCTGGATGAGTGCCTCGTAATACTTGAGAATGCCAGTGAGGCCATCAACATAACGTATATCACCATATTCAAATGAATTGATCATATAACTCACCTATAAGCTCAAAATTGAATTGGAACATCTCGATGAAGATCGGTGGAAATCTCTGCGAAATAGCGATTCAGCACTCTTCCCTTCGCGGGAACGGAGCAGATGATATGCCCTGAGCTCGCTGTCAAATCGTTTGCACCAACTGTAGATTGCCGCCACCCAATATATCTCTTGCCTCATTAAACTATATAGAGCTATTCAGGGTATATAGAATGATATGAGATATATAGAATTATTGTAACTATTCAGCCCTGCTCGCGGAATCATTAAGAATTCAGACCGCAATCAAAGTTCTCTGAGGAATGAATGGCTTCCCTTCAAAGGCTCCTTGAATAGCATCGATAACTGAACTGGAGTTCTTTTTAACCGTAGAGATATACCCTCTAATGCGGCAAAAAATCTTCGCTCCAT
>Ga0208824_1000127_pt1 | contig 88118 bp, 87 predicted proteins | sample AD_JPNTR3_MetaG_FD_184447 | JGI IMG/M metagenome (GOLD analysis project Ga0208824, IMG submission 184447) | Active sludge microbial communities of municipal wastewater-treating anaerobic digesters from Japan - AD_JPNTR3_MetaG (SPAdes) (version 2) | ecosystem: Engineered > Bioreactor > Anaerobic...
TGTGGTGAGCCGCCGCAAATTCACCTCACTCCGTCGCCTACGGCTCCTACATGAGGTGAATTTGCCATTATCTGCTTAACATCTTATTTTTTGAGGGTTAGTGTCCAAGATCATTGACAAGTGTACACTTGGCAAGGGAAACATTCGCTTGCGCCTCTTGCTATTTTTGTCAAAATGTGGTATAATTATTTATCTACCGATTTTTGAAAGAGAGGTGCTTTCTGTTGCTGAAAAGCGCTGATGCGATAAAGCGCCTGAGGGCTTTGAACGGAGGAGCTCCGGGGCTTGCCTATGTACGCAGCTTCGGCTGCCAGCTCAACGTTTCCGACGGCGAGAAGATAAAGGGCGTCCTCCGGGAGATAGGCTACGGCCTCACCGAGGACGAGAATGAAGCCGACCTGATCATCCTCAACACCTGCGCTGTCCGTGAGAGCGCCGAGGACAGAGTTTTCGGCATAGTGGGCAGCATGAAGAAGCTGAAGGAGCGCAAGCCTTCCCTGATCATCGGCATTGCCGGCTGCATGACAGCCCAGAGCCATATCGCCGAGAAGATCCGAAAGTCCTACCCTCAGGTGGACCTGGTGGTGGGTACATCCGCCATTCGCTCACTGCCTGGGCTTCTGTTGGAGCACATGGAGGGCGCTGCTCTTGCGGAGGACATCTCTGAGTATGACGACTTCTCCGAGGCTGTTCCCCAGATAAGAGAGAGCTCATTCAAGGCCAGCGTGCCAATAATGTTCGGCTGCAATAATTTCTGTACATACTGCATAGTTCCCTATGTTAGGGGAAGAGAGCGCAGCCGCCGTCCCGAGGACATAATATCCGAGGTGGAGGAGCTTGTGAAAAAAGGCTACAAGGAGATCATGCTCCTTGGCCAGAATGTCAACTCCTATGGCAATGACCTTGAGGGAGAGATCACCTTCCCGGAGCTTTTGCGGAAGCTGAACGCTCTGGAGGGGGACTTCATCATCCGCTTCATGTCCTCTCACCCCAAGGACGCCTCCGACGAGCTGATCGACGCAATTTTCAGCTGCGAAAAGGTGGCAAAGCACCTTCATCTGCCTGTACAGAGCGGCAGCAGTGAGATCCTGCGGCGCATGAACAGGCGGTATACTGCCGAAAAATACCTTGGTATCGTCCGGAAGATCAGGGAGCGTGACCCGGATTTCTCCCTGACCACCGACCTGATAGTTGGTTTCCCGGATGAAACAAATGAGGATTATCAGGCAACTCTTGATATAATAAGAGAGGTAAAGTACGACAACATTTATTCATTCATTTACTCAAAGCGTTCCGGCACCAAGGCTGCGGAAATGCCCGACTCTACCACCGACGAGGAGAAGAGCTGCCGCATGAGGGAGCTTCTTGAGGTGCAGAGGGAGATCTCCTCTGAGCACTATAAGCGCTTCATCGGCCGAACTATGCGTGTGCTGGTGGACGGCCCTGCCAAGAAGAAGGAGGGCTGGCTCACCGGAAAGAGCAGCGAGTTCATTATTGTGGAATTCCCCGGAGATGCTTCTCTTATTGGCCAGTTCGTCAACGTCCGGATCACCGGAGCAATGAATTGGGCGGTGACGGGAGAACCGGTCACGAAAGGAGACTGACATGAAAAAAACTATTATGCCTGCTTGCAGTCACAGCTCTGCTGACGAGCTGCGGCATTGATGAAAGCACAGTTCCCAAGACATCAGCTCCCGAGAGCGAGAGCTCCGAGACCACGGAGGCTCCCACTGAGGAGGAGACCGAGGCTCCCACAGAAGAGGTGACAGACGCACCCACTGAGGCTCCTGTGCAGGAAACTGAGCCGGAGACCCAGGAGCCCACAGATCAGCCGGAGGAGCAGGTCTCTGAGGGCGGTGAGATCGACTTCCTGGAGTCCTACAAGTCTGCCGTTCTGGAGGCCTGCAAGCCCTTCGAGGAGCAGGGCTACGGCTCAGTGAGCTTCACTCTGTACGATGTTTACGGCGACGGCACTCCGGAACTAATCATGAAGACCGGCACCTGTGAGGCTGACTTCCGGATCGGCGTGTACACCCTCAACGAAAGCGGAGAGACTGTCCAGATCGGCGAGGATCTTGGCGGCAGCCACACCTCCTTTGGCCTGAATGACGAGACAGGGCGGTTTTCCCTAATCTACGGGCACATGGGCTCCGGCGGCGCCTTCCAGATCGAATACCAGCAGGGACAGTTCGTAAACGCCGGCGAAGAGGCAGAGGTGGAGTTTTCCGACTCAGATGACTTCTTCGCACAGATAAAAGAAAAGGGCTACAGGTACATGGACTTTTCAGAGATCTGGATCAGCGATCCCGATGTCAGGACCTGGATCTACCGCATGGACGAGAATGGCAGCTACTCCGATGACCTCTTTGAGGAATACGATGGCAAGGACCTTAGATTTTTCGACCAGTGGCTCGAAAGCCAAAAACAGTAAATTTAATTAAGGAGAATAATTATGGATATCATGGAAATGACAAGAGAGCTGGGAAAGGCTCTTCAGAACGACGACCGCTACATCGCTTACAGCCTGTCAAAGCAGGCCTGCGATAACGATGAGGAGCTCCAGAAGCAGATCAGCAGCTTCGACGACCTGCGCAGCCAGCTCAACACCGAGATCATCAAGGAAGACAAGGACACCGATAAGATCAAGGAACTGGATCAGAGCATCAAGGACACCTACCAGAAGATAATGAGCAACCGCAATATGGTTGTTTTCACCGGCGCCCAGAGCGCTCTTGAGAGCCTCGTCAGCAACATCAACCAGATCATCACTCTTTGTGCAAACGGCGAGGATCCGGCTACCTGCGAGCCCTCTACAGGATGCTCGGGAAGCTGCGCTACCTGCGGCGGCTGCGGCTGATAATGGAAAGACGGTTTACGGTGGAGGAGCCGGATATGCGGGCATCGGGCTGGCTCTGCGGAGTCTTTTCCCTGGTGGTCATGAAGCAGTTTTTCCACAACAGGAGCAGCGGAAGATCGGTATTTATGCCGGTGGTGCTTTTCGTGCTGCTGGTTGCGTACATCGTAGCAATACTTATCCACGACCGGACTATCCTTACCGTGGATGGCGACAGGATCTCCACCAAAAAGGAGAGATTTCACGGCAGCGACATAAGCCGCATACTGATCTACAGCGGAAAAGTGGCTGAGATCTTCGTGGGGGAGAGGTGTATCGCCCGAGTTGCCGATAACTGTTCCGGCTGCGCCCAGCTCATGCAATGGGCAGAGGAGCAGGGTATAGACTGTCAGGAGTCCGAAAGACCGCTCCCGGCGAGAAATGAGCAGATCTTTATCACCGCTATCGTTGTTATACTGATAGCCTGCGGTATCGGAGCCGCTGTTTACTACTGCATGAACATTTGATCAAGGAGGAGAACTATGGAGATCGACAGAAGCAAGATCTCGCCTATGATGAAGCAGTATTTCGAGGTCAAGGACAAGTATGAGGACTGTATCCTCTTCTTCCGTCTGGGAGACTTCTACGAGATGTTCTTCGACGACGCCATCAAGGCTTCGAAGCTGCTGGAGCTGACCCTTACCGGCCGTGACTGCGGACTGGACGAGAGAGCGCCCATGTGCGGAGTGCCCTACCACGCCGCCGACGTTTATATCAAGAAGCTTATCGACTTAGGCTGCAAGGTGGCTGTCTGCGAGCAGCTCACCGACCCGGCTGAGACAAAGGGGATAGTGGTCAGGGACGTTATCCGAGTGGTCACTCCCGGAACTCTCACCGACAGCAGTATGCTGGACGACGGCAGCAACAACTACATCTGCGGTATCTGCTACAGCAGGGACGACCAGTGCTGTGCTGTGGCAAGTGCCGATGTTTCCACAGGTGAGGCCTTCCTCAGTGTGTTCGAGGGCAAGGATCTGGAGGCCGGCGTGATCAACGAGCTCTCCCGTGTTCGTCCGGCGGAGATCGTCTTCACAGAGAGCTTTCTCAGCCTGAAAAAAGTGGTGGACTTCGTAAAGCTCCACCTGAAATGCGCCGCTGCCAACCGCCCGGAGGCCTGCTTTGACCCGGCACGTCAGAGAAAGAACGTGGCGGAGGTCTTCGGTGTGAAGACAATGGCGGAGCTTGGCATCAGCGAGAGCGGTGCCGACTGCGGTGCGGTCTGCGGACTTTTCGACTATATCCGGGACAATCAGCGCTCGTCTGTGTCCAGATTTACCTCACTGAACATCCTCAGCGGCGACGCCTACATGGGACTTGACCTGAATGCAAGGCGCAATCTTGAGCTGACGGAAACTCTTCGCACCAAGGAGAAAAAAGGCTCGCTGATGTGGGTGCTGGACTATACCCACACCTCCATGGGAAGGCGTATGCTGAGGAACTGGATCGAGCAGCCGCTGAAAAGCCCCGCCCGGATCATCGAAAGGCTGGATGCTGTGGAGGCGCTCTACCGCAAGAGCGTTGTTCTTGGGGACCTGGGCGACCTGCTTGACCGGGTATACGACTTAGAGCGTCTTATGACCAAGGTCATGTACAAGTCTGCCAATCCAAGAGACCTGAAGTCTCTCTCCGCAACGGCCATGCAGCTTCCGCTCATAAAGGCAGAGCTTGAAAAGCTGGACGATTCCAAGCTGATAGCTAAGCTCAACAGCAAGATCTCCACTCTGGAGGAGCTTTCTGCACTGGTGGAGAACGCCATTATGGAGGCGCCTCCGATCACCGTGAAGGACGGCGGAGTCATCAAGGACGGCTTCAACAAGGAGCTGGACGACCTGCGAAACATCATGACTAATAGCAAGGCTCTCATCGACGGGATCTTCGAGCGTGAGAAGGAGGCCACCGGCATAAAGGGCCTGAAGATCGGCTATAACCGGGTCTTCGGCTATTATCTGGAGGTAACTCGCTCCTACTACGACCTTATCCCCGAGGGCTGGATCCGCAAGCAGACCCTTGCCAACGCTGAGCGCTTCATCACCGAGGAACTGAAAAACGCCGAAAATACAATTCTTGGCGCCAAGGATAAGGCCTTAGCGCTGGAGGCTGATATTTTCTCAGAGGTACGGGACTTCCTGGCCACCAAGCTGGAGGCTGTCCAGGAAACGGCTGAGTCAGTGGCGGCAGTTGACGTGCTGTGCTCCTTTGCGCAGGCGGCTCTGCGAAACCTCTACGTCAAGCCTGACATCGCCATTGACGGCTCGATCGACATCAAGGCCGGACGCCACCCCGTGGTGGAGCTTATGCTGCAAGACGAGATGTTCGTTCCAAATGATACATATCTGGACACCAAGGCCGACCGCATGGCGGTGATCACAGGCCCGAATATGTCCGGTAAATCCACATATATGCGCCAGACCGCTCTGATCGTGCTCATGGCGCAGATCGGCAGCTTCGTGCCGGCGGACTCCGCAAAGATCTCAGTGGTGGATAAGATCTTCACCCGAGTGGGAGCCTCCGACGACCTGACCTCAGGCCAGTCCACCTTCATGGTGGAGATGAGCGAGGTCTCTGACATACTGAAAAACGCAACTCCTGCCAGTCTGGTGATACTGGACGAGGTGGGACGAGGCACCTCTACCTTCGACGGCGTGAGCATAGCAAAGGCTGTGGCGGAGCACATCTGCACCTCGAAAAAGCTGGGCTGCAAGACCCTTTTCGCAACTCATTATCACGAGCTCATAGGCCTTGAGGAGGAGCTGGATGGCGTCAAGAATTTCAGCATAGCCGTAAATAAGCACGGCGGCACCATACGCTTCCTGCGAAAGATCGTCCGGGGAGGCGTTGACGAGAGCTACGGCGTGGACGTGGCGAAGCTGGCAGGCCTGCCGGCAAAGGTAGTCGCCCGTGCAAGAGAGCTTCTGGAGGAAATGGAGGAGACCCGTGCGGCGGCTCCTGCGGTCAAGGAGGACTCCGGCCAGATCAGCTTCGGCGCAATGGGCCGTGAGGCGGCTCTGAGTATGCTGGAGCGCACCAACATCGACGAGCTTTCCGACGGGGAGTGCAGAGAGCTCCTCCGGGATATGCTAAAAGCTATGGGAGGTGCGCTGTGAATAAGGACAAGAAGAACGACCGTATCATTAAATTTGCCCTGATCGTGCTGCTCATCATAGGGATCGTGGGGCTGGGGCTCCATTACGGCGCACTTCTCTTCGGCACTCATACCGAGGGAACGGTCACCAGCCGTATGAGACTTCGTAAAAGCTCGAAGATCAGCGCACATATCGAATACTACGTTGATAACGAGAAGAAGGAAGACCGCCTGATCTATTCCAAGCGCAAGGCGCCCCAGGTGGGTGACAAGGTGGAGATCAGCTACCTTCCCTTCATGCCCGGCACCATCTATGGAAAGGGCACTTCCGGCGCTGCATTAGCGCCTATCCTGCTGATCGGATCTCCGGCAGCTTCACTGTATCTTTTGTTCGGAAAGCGAAAGCCTTCTGAAAATGAGATAGATCTATAATTTTGATTATTGGAGGAAAAAACAATGGGTTACTCGATCGACAATGTTACAGCAGAACTTGACCAGTTCGGAGTGGGATACTCCTATCCTGTTTGCGCAAATATCACCGATCTTTCGGGATTTTTCTCGTCAAACAGAAACATAAAGTACGGCGGAGCTGCGATCTCTGACAGAGATACTCTGCTGGTATCTATCAACGGCCTTCTCTCGGGCAATGAGCTTTATGAGCTTGCACCTATGGGAATGACCAAGCTGGACGTGAAGAAGGTGCTCCTTCTGCCCTCATACATCGTGGACGTAAGAGGAATGACCGACGGCAAGAAGTACCGCTTCAAGATCCAGTTCTCCACAAATGGAGGAAAGAATTTCCCGGATCAGCAGTCAAATGCGCTGACTCTCGTTGACAAGCTGAAGCAGTGGTCAGCAAACGTCTGAACTGAAACTATTTTGAGAAAGGAGAAGGGCCAATGTCTGTAATAAACGTACTTAGCAAGGAGGTCTCTGAGCTAATAGCTGCCGGAGAGGTCATCGAGCGGCCCTCCTCCGTTATCAAGGAGCTGGTGGAGAACTCCATCGACTCCGGCGCCGAGCACATCACCGTTGAGATCAAAAACGGCGGCGCTACCTATATGCGTGTTACCGATGACGGCTGCGGGATGTCCTTTGAGGACGTTCCCACGGCCTTCCTGCGCCACGCTACCAGCAAGATCTCTGAGAAAGACGACCTGGACAACATCTACACTCTTGGCTTCCGAGGAGAGGCTCTTGCCTCTATTTCGGCAGTTGCGAGGGTGGAGGTCATGACCAAGCAGGAGCATGAGGACTACGGCACGCTGTACTCTATCGAGGGCAGCCGGGAGACCCTCCACGACCGTGGAGGCTGTCCCGACGGCACTACTATAATCATAAGGGACCTTTTCTACAACGTCCCGGCCCGGCGTAAGTTCATGAAAAAGGACGTAACAGAGGCCAATGCAGTTAGCCAGATCATGCAGAAGATCACCCTCTCCCACCCGAATATCTCCTTCCGCTTCATCAGGGACAACCGAACGGAATTCAACTCAGCCGGCGATGGCGAGCTTTTCTCGGCAGTCTATGCAATCTACGGCAGGGACTTCGCCCGTGACCTTATCCCGGTGGAGTATGAGTTCGGGGGAGTGAAGGTGTCGGGATTTACCATAAAACCGCTGTATTCCAGAAACAACCGTGCCTTCCAGAACTTCTTCGTAAACGGCAGATACGTCCGTTCAAGGCTCTGCTCGGCTGCTTTGGAGAACGCCTATTCCAACCTTATCATGACGGGGAAATTCCCGGCCTGTGTGCTCATGGTGGAGCTTCCCCCGGCGGCTATGGACGTGAATATCCACCCAGCCAAGGCGGAGGTGCGCTTCACCGACGAAAAGACTGTTTCCGATGCGATCTTCTTCGCCGTGAAGAACGCTCTCATGAAGGACGGCCTGATCTATGAGTTCCAGATGAAGCCCCCGCAGGACTGGACGAAAAAGCCTGAGGAGCCGGTGGAGCTGCCCCAGCAGTCCTTCTTCACTCCTGTGGAGGAGATCGCCAGGAAGGAGCAGGAGGCCGCTCAGCAGGCGCCGATACAGCAGCCTGTCCAGAGCTTCACACCGCCTCCGAGACAGCCTCTCCCCTCCGAGGGCGAGCCGGGTTTTGCTCCCGAGGTGAAGGGCCTTGAGGGAGCTGCGGACTTCGATGCGCCGCCGGTCTCCCATATCCAGCCGGAGCCGGCTCCATTTGTTCAGCCTGAGCCCGTACAGCAGTCAGCTCCTCCTGTGCCAGAGGAGCCAGATGAGGAGCCGGAGGCCGTTGAGGGCTTCCGCTACATCAGCCAGCAGTCCCTCCATCAGTCCCCGGCGCCTAAGCTGCCGGAGCCTGCCCAGCCCTTTGCGGTGAAGGAGGAATTCCCAAATATCCGGGTGATCGGCGAGGCTTTCGGCCTCTACGTCATCGCCGAGAGCGGCGACAAGCTGATCATCATCGACAAGCACGCTGCCCATGAGCGGATCATCTTCGAGCGCCTGCGCAGCCGAAATTGCCGGCAGTTCAGCCAGAGACTCCTGACAGGAGTCAAGGTGCTGCTCACCGGCGAGGAATTCAGCGCCATCGAGAACAACACCGAGCTGCTGGAGGACTTAGGCTTCGCATTTGACCTGTCACAGCGCCCCTGCGTGGTGGCAACGGCTGTTCCCACATTCGTTATGGAGCTTGACATGGAGGACATCATCTGCGAGGTGGCTGACAATCTCTGTATGCACAAGCAGTCGCCCCCAGTCCGGCGTTTTGGACGATATGCTCCACACAATGGCCTGCAAGGCCGCTATCAAGCAGGGCGACAAGAATACTCCCGAGGAGATGCTTGCCCTTTGCGAGCAGGTCTGCAATGACGAGCGGATCCGTCATTGTCCCCACGGCAGACCGGTAATGTTCACCATGAGCAAATACAACCTGGATCACCAGTTCAGACGGACTTGAAAGGAGACATCATGAAGCACGAAACTGTGAAAAAACTGCTCATTGCAGCAGTTGGATTTGCTGTGGCATTCGTACTTGTCATGGCTCTGTTTTTCAAAAAGCCCCATATCCTGCGGACCAGGAACAGGATCATCAGGGCTGTGATGGTCTTCTCCGTGGCATTCGTGCCAGGAGTCATGGCAGCCTCGATCTGCGCTGCCGGTCTGATCAAGCTGAGGGACAGGATCCTTCGGAGAAATTGCGAAGAGATCATTCAGGAGACCCGATCAGACAGCGACCAGAGCAGCGCTGCATGAGCTTTGGAGGACTTTGGATGAGTTATTTTCTTGCAGATCTTGGTGTGCTGCTGGAGGCGAGCTACAAGCTCTTCGCAGCAGTCCTTATTATCGGAGCGGCAGTGTGTGTGACCATAACTGCCGTTTCTTCGCATTTACTGAACAAAAGGCTCAAGAAGCAGAAGGAGGAAGAGGATGAGCGGAAAGGATAAGCCATTCGTCCTTGCGATCGCCGGACCTACGGCCTCCGGCAAGACCAGACTGGGCATAGAGCTGGCCAAGGAATATGGGGGAGAGGTGATCTCGGCGGACTCCATGCAGATCTACAAGGGCATGGATATAGCCTCCGCAAAGCCAACTCAGGAGGAGATGCAGGGTATCCCTCATCACCTGATCGGCGTTATCGACCGGAGCACTCCCTTCAGCGTGGCGGACTATGTGATCATGGCCAAGGAGAAGATAGGTGAGGTGCTCTCCCGGGGGAAGCTGCCGATCATCGTTGGAGGAACTGGTCTGTACATCGACTCATTGCTGGAAAACGTGCGGTTTTCCGAAGTGAAGAGCGATGAGGAGTATCGAAGCTCACTGTATGAACTGGCCAAAAACGAGGGCAACGCAGCTCTCTACGAAAGGCTGGTCCAGGCTGACCCGGAGGCAGCTCAGTCGATCCACATGAACAACCTGGTGAGAGTTGTCAGAGCCCTGGAGGTGATCCACGTTACGGGGAAGAAGTTCTCCCAGCTAAAGGCCGAGAGCCGCACTGAGGAAAGCCCCTACGACAGCCTGATCTTAGGCCTTGACTGCGCCGAGAGGAGCACTCTCTACGCCCGCATAGACCGCCGTGTAGAGGAAATGGCGGCTGCCGGTCTTGTGGAGGAGGCCAGATCTCTCTGGCAGGAGGGCGGCATGAGGACCTCCGCCAACGCCATCGGATTTAAGGAGCTGATCCCCTATTTCGAGGGCAGCGCAAGCCTTGAGGACTGTATCGCCACGATCCAGCAGGAGACCCGAAGATACGCCAAAAGACAGCTAACTTGGTTTAGAAGAAATGAACGTATCAGGTGGATTATTATTGAGGATTTTGGTAAAATGAATGAAATTTTGGAAAAATCCAAAAAAGCTATAGCAAATTATAGAAATGTATGATATAATGTATTGTGTGTATTTTTATCCCTTTGGGAATAGTTAATACATCAAACTAAATAGAATGGAGAATGTGTATGAACAAAACTATCAACTTGCAGGACGTTTTCCTCAACCAGTGCAGAAAGGACAAGATCGTCGTTACGATCATCCTGACTAACGGCTTCCAGTTCAAGGGCATGGTAAGAGGTTTCGATGCCTACGTTGCCATTTTCGACTGCGACGGCAAGCAGCAGCTGGTATATAAGCACGCTATCTCTACTATCATCCCCTCACGTCCCGTTTCTATCCTGGACGCTTCTGAGAAGAACGACTGAGACGGTGATAACGGATGCGCTCAACAACTAACAGATCTGAGAGCAGCTTCATCGTAAAAATGCTGCGAAATCTCGTGCTGATCCTGCTGCTGATCGTGTTCATTAGTATCGTTTATAATTTCCGCAACAGAGAAAGCTCCACAAACGTTGCGCTTTTGGCTGAGGCCTCTGCCTCACGCTCTATGAGAGGCGTTTTCATCAGGGAAGAGCAGGTGCTGACCTACAGCGGCTCAGGAGCCCTGAGCTATGCAGTTGCTGACGGCGGAAAGCTGGGCAACGGCACAGTCATCGCTAACGTCTATCCCAATGACGAGCAGATCGGTATCTACCGTGAGATCGAGAGCCTTACCAAGCAGCTGGATATCCTCAAAAAGATCCAAAACCCCGGTACGCTCCAGGCCGCACAGCCTTCTGTGCTGTCCGACAGCATCTCTGAGTGCTACCGCAGCCTGATCTACGACAGGGATATGAAGGACTATACTGCCCTTCGCAGCGAGATGGAAGAGCTCCTTGTGGAAATGAGTACATACCAGATCATCACCAATGAGGTCGATAATTTTGATCAGCAGATCTCGGATATAAATACTCAGCTGGCTCAGCTCAGCGCAAAGGCTGTTTCTCCCACTGAGGTAAAGACCTCGGACAGACCGGCCTATTTCGTGAGCTACGCAGACGGCTATGAGGAGGAGCTCACCCCTGATAAGCTGGACAGCATCACGGTCGACGAGCTCAGGCGCATCACCGACGAACGCCTTGAGGACGACAAGATCGTGGGCAAGCTCATCGAGGGCTACGGCTGGTACCTGGCAGGCATCATGGACAACTCCCGAAAGGAGTTTGCTGTGGGCGAGGAGCTCAAGCTCCGCTTCGACAACGGCGCAGACCTGTATGATGCGGTGATCACCGACATCAGGGACAGCGGCGACCCCAAGGAGAGCATCTTCATCATTTCGTGCAGTGAGTTCAACTATGACCTTGTTCAGCACCGTGTTGAGAACGTGGAGCTGGTCAAGGGCAGCTACCGTGGACTGAAGGTCCCCCGTGAGGCCATCCGATTTGCAGATGTGACTGAGACCCCTGAGCCTGTAGAGGGCCAGGAGCCCACTGAAGCTACTACGGCGAATACGGTCAGCTGCAAGGGCGTTTATATCTTGAAGGGCGAGCAGGTGGAGTTCAAAAAGATCGACGTTATCTACGAGGGCAGCGATTATGTGCTGTCAAAGCTCCACGAAAACGACCCGGATTACCTTACTCTTTATGATGATATAATTCTTGAGGGTGTTGATTCTAATGGACAATAATTTCAGCTATATCGACGAAAACCTGCGTGTTATCCGCCAGAGAGCAGGCGAGGCTGCGGCTAAGGCAGGCACCTCTCCAAGGATCATGGCGGTGACTAAGACTGTTCCTCCCGAGGCTGTCAACCACGCCATTAGTCTGGGCATAGACCTTCTGGGCGAGAACCGTGTGCAGGAATTCCTCTCGAAGCAGGAAAGCTATGATAAGTCCGCAGAGGTCCACATGATCGGGCATTTGCAGACAAATAAAGTGAAATACATCATCGGCAGTGTCACCATGATACAGTCAGTGGACAGTATCAGGTTGGCCTCCGAGATAAGCCGCCTATCCTTGGCAAAGGGCGTCGTTACGGACGTTCTGTGTGAGGTGAATATCGGCGGCGAGGAGTCAAAAAGCGGCGTTTCTCCGGAGGAGCTAGTCCCTCTTCTGGAACAGGCCGCAGAGCTTGAAGGCATAAGGGTGAAGGGCCTCATGACCATTCCGCCACCAACCGACAGCGACATCTTCCTGGGACGCATGGAGGAGCTCTTCCACAAGATCTCTGACCAGAGCTTGCAGGGAGTTTCCATGGACGAGCTTTCCATGGGCATGACTCATGACTACGCCGAGGCGATCGCCCACGGCTCAACTATAGTCCGGATAGGCACAGGCCTTTTCGGCGCAAGAGACTACTCCAAATGACCAGACCCTTTATCGCACCGGAACGATCCGCATATATTCCGGCGGGCGAATTAAAGATATGCGGAGAATGGAGAATATTATGAAACTTTTCGAGAACATCAAGGAATTTTTCTTTGCAGCAGAGGACGAGGACGGAGATCTGAACGATGCTCCTGTAAGAGGCGACCACATGGATCGTCCCACATACGACAGAAGCGACCGTGAGGAGCCTGTTGCTGAGGGCAATCCTACCGGCAGAAGAAACAAGGTAGTGAACATCCAGACAACAGCTCAGCTCCAGGTAGTTCTGGTAAAGCCCTCCGCTTTCACAGATGCAAAGCAGATCGCTGATCACCTTATCGCTAAGAAGACCGTTGTGCTCAACCTTGAGACAGCTTCCCCTGAGAACAAGCGCCGTATCATCGACTTCCTCGTTGGCGTCGCTTACGCAAACGGCGGCAGCCTCAAGCCTGTTGCTAACCTGACCTACATCATCACCCCCTACAACGTAGGCTTCATCGGTGAGGATCTTGTTGGCGAGCTGGAGAACAACGGCGTATTCATCTGATGAACGATCCTGCCGATAAGCTCTTTGAGGCCAGGCTCTCAGACCTGACATACCGTGCAGAGCGCTCCGGCGCAGGGGTCTTCTCCCACTTTTTGGACGAGAGACAGTGCGTCTTGGCGGAACAGTGGTGCTCCAGGAACTGCGGCGGACTGAGATACCTGCTATGGGGCGGCTTCCCCGAGGCCAGGCGGAAAATGCTGGCGGTGTATCCCGACTACTGTCAGGACTATATCATGGAGGGATTCCCCATGGTGTGCCTCAGCTTCTCTTACCGAAATGAGGACAGCCTCACCCACAGGGACTTTCTGGGCTCATTTATGGGAGCCAGGCTCAAGCGTGAGACTATCGGCGATATAATCACCGGAGAGGGCCTTACACAGGCCTTCGTCACCGATGTGGCGGCAAAGGACCTGTCATCGGCGGTCACTAAGATCGGCCGTGTGGGAGTAAAGGTCAGCACAGACCTGCCCTTCCAGATGGATACCTCTCAGGAGTTCAAGGAGATAAGCGGAACAGTGGCTTCCCTGCGGCTGGACTGCGTTGTTTCCCTTGCGGCTAATGTGAGCCGTGAAAAGGCTGCCGGACTTATCCGCAGCGACAAGGTGGAGGTCAATCACTTCCCGCCTTCGGGTGTCTCTCAGGAGATATGCGAGGGAGATGTGCTGTCGATCAGAGGCAGCGGAAGATTTATTCTTTCAGGTATAGGCGGCGAAACAAAAAAGGGCCGTGTACACATAAACCTGCGAAAATTTATTTAGAGGTGAATTATTATGATTACTTCAAAGGACGTCAGAAATAAGAGATTTGAAAAGGCCGCTTTCGGCTATAAGCAGGAGGAGATCGACGAATTCCTCACTCAGCTGGAGGCAGAGCTTGACGAGATGGAGCGTGAGCGTGCCGAGGCTAACAATAAGATCCAGATCCTTGCCGACAAGGTAAGAGAGTATATGAAGGATGAGGACGCTCTCAAGGATGCTCTTCTGGGCGCTCAGAAGCAGGGCCACCAGGTGATCGACGAGGCTAACGAAAAGGCTGAGAAGATCCTGGCTGAGGCTCAGGCTAAGGCAGACGAGCTGGAGGACGAAGCCGTTCGTCAGCACGCTGAGGCTATGGAGAAGAACCGTCTTGAGATCGCTAAGGAGAAGGAAGCTCTCATCGAGGCTCAGCAGCAGGTAGCTGATTTCAAGAAGAGCCTCTTCGATATGTACAAGAGCCACCTGGAGCTCATCTCATCTATGCCCGAGACCTTCGAGGACTCAGCAGCTGCTGACAATGAGACAGCTGAGGAGATCGCAGCAGCAGTTGCAGCCTCTGAGGACGAGGACGCTGAATAAGCAAGATCTTGAGGAGGAGCGGCTGACTGCTCCTCTAAAACCGCAAATAGCTTGAAAGGAGGATCCTGCCTAATGGCGGGATCAGGATACAATGGCACAGGATTACAATTCTACCCTTAATTTACCGAAGACCGATTTCCCCATGAGAGGAAATCTCCCCAAGAGAGAGCCTGAAACTTTGGAAAAATGGGAGAGCGAGAGGCTCTACTATAAGATGATTGAGAAGAACAAGGGCAAGAAGACCTTTATTCTTCACGACGGACCTCCCTATGCAAACGGCGAGATCCACCTTGGAACAGCTCTGAACAAGACACTGAAGGACTTCATCATCAAGTATAAGAACATGAACGGCTTCTGCGCTCCTTATGTTCCCGGCTGGGACACCCACGGACTGCCTATCGAGCTGAAGGCTATGAAGGCTATCGGCGTGGAGAACGGCGCTATCCCGCCCACAGAGCTGAGAAAGCACTGCCATGACTACGCAATGACTCACGTTGCAAACCAGATGAAGCAGTTCAAGAGACTGGGCTCACTGGGCGACTACGACTACCCCTACCTCACTCTTCGTCCCGCTTACGAGGCAAGACAGGTGGAGGTCTTCGGCGAAATGGCCAAGAAGGGCTATATGTACAAGGGTCTCAAGCCTGTTTACTGGTGCCCTGACTGTAATACAGCTCTGGCTGAGGCTGAGATTGAGTATTCCAACGACCCCTGCCATTCTATCTATGTCAAGTTCAATGTAACAGACGACAAGGGCATCTTCACCGGCCTGGGACTTGACCTGTCCAAGATCTACTTCGTTATCTGGACAACTACTACATGGACTATCCCCGGAAACCTGGCTATCTGCCTGGGACCGGAGTACAACTACACCCTCGTTCACGTCGGCGATGAGTATTACGTTATGGCTGACGAGCTTGTACGCACAACTATGGAGACTGCCGGTATCACTGAGTACACTACCGAGCATATCTTCACAGGCGCTGAACTGGAGGGTATGAAGACCAAGCACCCCCTCTACGACAGACTCTCTCCGATCATCGTGGGCGACCACGTTACTCTTGAGAGCGGTACCGGCTGCGTTCATACAGCTCCCGGCTACGGTGTTGAGGACTTCGAGGTCTGCAAGAATTACGACGACATCGGCATCATCGTGTGCGTTGACTCCAAGGGCCGCCAGACCGCTGAGGCAGGCGAGTTCGAGGGAATGGACACCGATGAGGCTAACAAGGCTATCGCTGCTAAGCTGGAGGAGCTGAACGCTCTGCTGGCTATCCAGAAGATCGTCCACCAGTATCCTCACTGCTGGCGCTGCAACAGCCCGATCATCTACCGTGCTACAGAGCAGTGGTTCTGCTCAGTAAACGGCTTCAAGGACGAGGCTATCAAGGCTATCGAGTCAGTTGAGTGGATCCCTGAGTGGGGCGAGGACCGTATCAAGGGCATGGTCCGTGACAGAAGCGACTGGTGCATATCCCGTCAGAGAACTTGGGGCGTGCCGATCCCTGTTATCTACTGTAAGGACTGCGGAAAGCCTATCTACAACGACGAGACCATCAAGGCTATCGCTGACCTGTTCCGCAAGGAAGGCTCAGACGCTTGGTGGACAAAGGATACCTCCGAGTTCATCCCATCCACAGTAAAGTGTGAGTGCGGCTGCGGAGAGTTCACAAAGGAATACGACATCATGGACGTTTGGTTCGACAGCGGAGTTTCCCACACCGCAGTCATGGACGACTTCGACAGCCTTACTTGGCCGGCTGACCTCTATCTTGAGGGCGCAGACCAGTACAGAGGCTGGTTCCAGTCATCCCTCCTTACCTCCGTTGTATACAAGGGTACAGCCCCCTACAAGGCTGTCTGCACACACGGCTGGGTAGTTGACGGCGAGGGCAAGACCATGCACAAGTCTCTTGGAAATGGTATCGCTCCCAGCGAGATCACTGACCAGTACGGCGCTGATGTGCTCCGTCTGTGGGTAGCTTCCTCGGATTATCACAGCGATATCCGTATCTCAAAGCCTATCCTCAGCCAGCTCTCCGACGCTTACAAGAAGATCAGGAATACCGCTCGTTTCATTCTGGGCAACCTGGGCAACGGTGCAGGCTTCGATCCTGACAAGGACAGCGTAACAGATGATCAGCTCACAGAGCTTGACAAGTGGGCTCTCATGAAGCTGGACGCTCTGATCGACGATGTGAAGGCCGGCTACGACAAGTACGACTTCCACGTTGCCTTCCACGCTATCCACAACTTCTGCGTTGTTGATATGTCCAACTTCTACCTTGACATCATCAAGGATAGACTCTACTGCGAGAAGGAGGACTCTGTTCTCCGCCGTGCCGCTCAGACTGCTATGTACCGCATTCTCAGCGCTCTGGCAAGACTTGCTGCGCCTATCATTTCCTTCACAGCTGAGGAGATCTGGCAGTTCATGCCCCATGCTTCCGCTGACGATAAGGAGAGCGTTTTCCTCAACCAGATGCCCGAGAAGAGCGGCATTGAGTTCAGCGCTGAGTTCATCGACAAGTGGAACTTCATCTACAACACCCGTCTGGGCGTTAACAAGGTGCTTGAGGACGCAAGAAATGCCAAGACTATCGGTAAGTCTCTTGAGGCTCAGATCCTGATCAAGAGCAGCGAGGCTGACCTCGCTCGTTACGAGGAGCTTGCTCCCCAGCTGAAGGACATCCTGATCGTATCCGGAGTTTCTGTGGAGAAGTCCCAGGGCGAGACCACCTTCGAGGTGCTCAGAGCCGAGGGCGAGAAGTGCGAGCGCTGCTGGTGCCTGTCCAAGTATGTTGGCACTAACCACGACCACCCCACACTCTGCGAGAGATGTGCAGTGGCTGTTGAGGCTTGAATTTAGAACTATATTGCCTGCTGTCCGATGGCGGCAGGCACTTTTGTGAAAGGATAAATAATTGGCCATTATACTTATTTTGCTGATTGCAGCGCTGATCGGCGCTGACCAGCTCGTAAAATACTGGGCGATACACTCTCTGGCTCCTGTGAAGACCATGGATTTCATACATTTCGGCTCCTTCAAGGTGCTGGACCTTACCTACCTTGAGAACGACGGTGCAATTTTCGGAAGTATGTCCGGCCAGAGGTGGTTTCTCATCGGTTTCACCTCACTGGTGGTGGCAGCAGGCCTTGTTGCCATGTTTTTCGCCGTAAAACGGTCGAAATTCCTCGGCTTCTCCGTCGCACTTTTCGTAGCAGGAGGTATCGGCAACCTTATCGACAGGATCCGTTTTGGCTATGTTGTTGATATGTTCGAGGTCAAGCTGTTCCACTTCGCCATTTTCAACGTGGCGGACATTTGCGTGACAGTGGCCTTCGTCATGATCCCCATTTACATCATTTTTATCGACCCAAAGATCGAGAAGGCCAAGAAGTCTGCTGAGAAAAAGGAAGGCGAAAATGCCTGAGAATATTATTCTGACGGCGGCAGAGGAGGACTCCGGAAGCCGCATCGACAAGTATATTCCGGACAATATTGCGCAGCTCACACGTTCCTCTGTCCAAGGACTGATCTCCTCTGGAGCTGTCCTGGCAGACGGCAAGGCTGTGAGCAAAAACTACAAGCTGCGGGGCGGCGAGGAGATCTCCGTTGAGATCCCTGACCCGGAGTCCATGGACGCTCAGCCGGAGGATATACCTCTGGACATCGTTTACGAGGACGCCGACCTGCTGGTGGTCAACAAGCCCAAGGGCATGGTGGTCCACCCGGCTCACGGCAACTGGAACGGCACCCTGGTCAACGCCCTGCTGCACCACTGCAAGGGTCAGCTTTCAGGGATAAACGGCGTGATCCGGCCGGGTATCGTTCACCGGATCGACAAGGACACCAGCGGCCTGCTGATCGTTGCGAAAAACGACCGGGCTCACGTTCACCTTGCCGAGCAGATCCGGGAGCACAGCTTCACCCGTGAGTATGAGGCGGTGGCCTGCGGCTCTTTTAAGGAGGAGTCGGGCACCGTTGACGCACCGATTGGGCGGCACAAGACTGACCGGAAGAAAATGTGCGTAACTGCCGAAAATTCGAGGAATGCCACAACTCACTACCAGGTGCTGCGGCAGTACGGGGGCTATGCTCACCTGCGGCTGCGGCTGGAGACCGGGCGCACGCACCAGATCCGAGTCCACCTGGCGTACATCGGCCACCCGGTGCTGGGGGATCAGGTCTACGGAAAGCCCTCGAAATGGGTAGAGGGGCAGTGCCTTCACGCCCGAAAGATCGGCTTTATCCACCCCTCAACTGGGGAGTACATGGAGTTTTCCAGCGAACTGCCGGAGTATTTCCAGGCGGTCCTGCGAAGGCTGGAAAAGATGTAGGAGGTCATTGATTGTTTGATGATATAACAAAGGCTGTGCTGCTCAGCGATATGGACGGCACCCTTCTCACCGCCGACAAGCGGATCTCTGACGTTGACCGGGAGGCAATCCGCCGCTTTACTGAGCTGGGAGGCCGCTTTACAGTGGCGACTGGCCGGACCATCCAGTCCTTCGAGCAATATCGTGCGATGATCGACCTGCCTTATCCTGTGGTCATGTTCAACGGCGCAGCTATCAACGATTTTAGTCTTGGGAAAACTCTTTACACTCAGCCTCTTCCGGAAGAGGCGAAGGCCATAACTTCCCGGATAATGGAGCTCATGCCCGACCTTGGAGGAGAAGTTCTCCGGGCGGAGGGCACATACGTTTTCAGCAATACTACCTATGAGCAGCTCCACACGAAGCTGTGCAATATAGTACCGGAATACATGGAGCTCTCTCAGATCCCAGAGGGCGGCTGGCTGAAGGTGCTGTTTTCCATGGCGCCGGAGGACGTCCCCCATTTGCAGCTTTTAGTGAGCCAAATGGAGCTCGACACGGTCAGCTTCGTGAAGTCCTCTGAGATCTTTTTCGAGATGATGCCACTTGGCGTCAGCAAGGGCTCGGCCCTGCGGCAGTTCCGCAAGCTCCCGGGCTGGGAGGACTGCTCGTTTGCGGCGATAGGAGATTTCGACAACGACATCGAGATGATCCAGGCCGCCGACCTTGGCGCCTGTCCGGCAAACGCCGAAAATTCGGTAAAAGCCGCCGCTGATCTTGTTCTCACAAGGACAAACGAGGAGGGCGCTGTTGCAGAGCTGATCGACCACATTATCGAGAGGTGCGGCGCATGAAGACGGGCACAAAACGCATTTTGGCAGGCCTTGTACTTCTGATACTGGGCGCAGTTCTGGCTTTGCTGCTGTTCCGGCGCTTCAGCGAGAATATCGGCATCATCGGCGGAGCGGACGCTCCCACATTTATATTCATGCTCACCCACGGCACCGGCAGGATAGCCCTAGGGCTGCTTGTTGCGGGAGCTGTGTTGACCGTTTCCGGCATCGCCCGGAACATTTCAGGAAGAAAATGACGGCTCAGCCGTTAATATATTTAGCTATGGAGGTTATTATGGACGCTTCAACCAAAAAGAATTTGCAGAAGATCGCCTGCAAGGTCAGAATGGGCGTTATCGAGGGTACCTACAACGCCAAGTCGGGTCACCCCGGCGGCTCGCTTTCGATCGCAGACACTCTGACTTATCTGTACTATGAGCAGATGAATGCGGATCCTTCCGCTGCTGAGGATCCCGACAGAGACCGTCTTGTGCTCTCTAAGGGACACACTGCTCCTGCCCTTTACTCTGTTCTGGCGCAGAAGGGCTATTTCCCTGAGGAGGAGCTGAAGAGCCTCCGCCACATCGGTGCGCTGCTCCAGGGTCACCCCTGCATCCATATCCCCGGCGTGGATATGTCCAGCGGCTCTCTTGGACAGGGTATCTCCGCAGCCTGTGGAATGGCACTTGCCGGAAAGATCGACAAGAAGAGCTATAAGGTCTACACTATCCTTGGCGACGGCGAGATCGAGGAGGGCCAGGTATGGGAGGCTGCTATGTTCGCAGCTCACTACGGCCTTGATAATCTTGTTGCTATCGTTGACAACAACGGCCTTCAGATCGACGGACCCATTTCTGAGGTCTGCTCTCCTGAGCCTATCACAGATAAATTCGCTGCATTCGGCTGGAAGGTCATCACAATGGATGCACACGACTTCGACAGCATCGAGGCCGCTTTCAAGAAGGCTGCTGAGACTGACGGACAGCCCGTTGCGATCATCCAGAAGTCCACTAAGGGCAAGGGCGTTTCATTTATGGAAAACCAGGTAGGCTGGCACGGTACAGCTCCCAACAAGGATCAGTACGACCAGGCTATGGCCGAGCTCAGTGCGCAGTTAAAGGAATTGGAGGGTTAAGACTATGGCAGACGTTATCAAAAAGGCTACAAGAGAAAGCTACGGCGAGGCTCTGAGAGACCTTGCTGAGGAGTACCCTGAGCTGGTAGTCTTGGACGCAGACCTGGCCGCTGCTACCAAGACAGGCATTTTCAAGAAGGCCTATCCCGACCGCTTCTTCGACTGCGGTATCGCTGAGGCCAACATGATGGGCGTTGCAGCAGGACTTGCCACAGCCGGCAAGATCCCCTTCGCTTCCACCTTCGCAATGTTCGCTGCCGGACGTGCTTATGAGATCGTCCGCAATTCTATCGGCTATCCCCACCTTAACGTGAAGATCGGCGCAACTCACGCCGGGATCTCCGTAGGCGAGGACGGTGCAACTCACCAGTGCAACGAGGATATCGCTCTCATGAGGACTATCCCCGGCATGACTATCATCAACCCCGCAGACGACGTTGAGGCAAGAGCCGCAGTAAAGGCTGCCCTGGACTTCAACGGCCCCGTTTATATGCGTTTCGGACGTCTGGCTGTTCCCGTGATCAACGATGCTGAGACCTACAAGTTCGAGCTTGGCAAGGGTATCGTTCTCCGTGAGGGCAGCGACCTGACTATCGTTGCAACAGGCCTTATGGTCAATGAGGCCCTTCAGGCTGCTGAGACTCTGGCAGGAGATGGCATCTCCGCAAGAGTTGTTAACATCCACACGATCAAGCCTCTTGACAAGGAGCTGATCTGCAAGTGCGCTAAGGAGACCGGCGTTATCGTAACTGCCGAGGAGCACAGCATCATCGGCGGACTTGGCTCAGCAGTAGCTGAGGCAGTAACTGAGTGCTGTCCTGTGCCTGTTGTGAAGATCGGTGTAAATGACGAGTTCGGCCACTCCGGCCCGGCAGTTGATCTGCTGAAGGAATTCGGCCTTTCCGCTGAGAACATCGTTTCTAAGGCAAAGGAAGCTGTCAAGCTGAAATAAGAGTTGAAGGGCGGCCGCAAGGCCGCCTTTTTTGCGCCTTGTTGAAAAAAAGCCGGGATCGTGGTATAATAGTTACAGCAAGAAAGGAGGCGGATCCATGAAGGTAACAAGGATCATGCTCGGAAGGCTTCAGCAGACTCCGGTAAAGGGCGAGTCCGGCAGCGATTTTCGTCTGTATCTGTTCCGGTCGCCGGTGATCGTGGGGAATGGCAGCGATGAGCGCTCATGCTCCAGCGGAACAGTCATCATCTACAGCTCCGGCGTAAAGCGGTATTTTCGTCCGGCAGAGCTGTCAGGCCTGCGGTACGACTGCGTGACCTTCCGCCTAAACCACGCAGACAGGCAGAATGCGGCCTCACTGGATCTGCCCTTCGACCAGCCGGTGGAGCTCCGGGACAGCTTTCCGGTCTCTTCCATTCTGAAAAATATGCAAACACAGTCCGTGAGCCTTGGGCGGCTGAAAGAGGAGTTCATGGAGCTCTCCATGCGCCAGATCTTCATCTGTATCTGCTCAGAGGGGGAGGATCCGGAGACCGAGCTGCCGGATATTCCAAGATACGCCCAGCTAAAGGCTCTTCGTGACGCTGTTTATGACGACCCCATGGGAGTTTGGAGCGTTGACGAGATCTGCGCAGATATGCGTATCAGCAGCGCCTACTTCCACCGGATCTACCGCCAGGCCTTCGGTGTGACCCTCCGCCAGGACGTTATCGAGAGCCGCCTTATCGCCGCCGCTGAGCTCCTGGAGACCACCGATCTTTCCGTCAGTGCCATAGCTGAGCGCTGCGGCTATTTCAGCGACTCCTACTTCATGAGACAGTTCCGGCTCCATAAGGGCTGTACACCCACAGAATACCGCCGGAGAGCTGCGGAGAAATAAGCGTGAAAATACAAAAAATTGGCATAAAGTGCTTTACATGAGGAAAGATATGTGGTATAATTAAACGTGAGTATGAAAATAAGGAGAATCATATATGAACAAAGGAGAGAGACGCCGGAGCCGCAGACATTACAAGGTCAGGTATGACCGAATAATCGTCTTTGTTCTGGCTATCGCAGCACTTATCGTGGTAGTCACCTCCTGTACAAAGGCCTGCTCGGAGGATCCTCAGTCCAAGCCAAAAAAACCTACAGAGAGCTCTTCTGAGATAAACGGCGACGAGCTGAAGGTGCCAGATGAGACTAAGCCTGATACCGGCTCACAGGAGCAGCCCACTAAGCCTGAGGAAAGCTACACTGAGATCGCTGTTCCCCATGACGACATCTATAAGGGCAACCTGATCCTGGTCAACGCTGACCATGAGTACACCTTCCCTGAGGGCGATACCGACCTCCAGACCCTGTACGACCACAAGAACGATTACTACAACGCCAGCGACTACGTTACTAAGGTGGACGCTGAGACCGTTGAACACATAAACTCCATGATGGAGGCCTTCGGAACTTCCATCGGCAGCCAGGTGACCGGCCTGTATCTGCTGGGCGGATTCCGCACCTTCGATGAGCAGTCCGATAAGTATCAGAGCGGCGCATCCCGCTTCGAGCCCGGCCATTCAGAGTACCACTCCGGAAGATCCTTCGACATCGTTATCTACACCGAGGAGTACGGCTCAAGAGTGTTCAGCACAGACGCTCCATACGATTGGTTCAAGGACAACGCCGGCAAGTACGGCTTCATCGTGCGCTTCCCTGAGGACTCAGAGTCCTACACCGGCGAGGAGCCCAGAACGAATACCTACCGCTATGTGGGAGTTCCTCATTCCTACTACATGAGCGTCAAGGGCATCTGCCTTGAGCAGTATATCGACGAGGTGAAGAAGTATACTAAGGACGAGCCCCTTATCGTGGAGGGCGACACCTACAACTATCGGGTATACTATGTTCCTGCCGAGGCCGAGGGCGACACTATGGTGCCTGTTCCTACTGAGGTAAGATACACGGTCTCCGGCAACAACGTAGACGGATTTATCGTGACAGTTACCACGAATAAGTAAGACAAATATCAAAGCAACTATAGTGCTGCGGGACCGCAGCACTATTTTTCCCGAAAAAAGAAATGGAGAACAACGTGAAAAAGATCACCCTTGCTGTTTGTGCGGCTCTTGTTTGCACATCGGCTTTTTCCTGCGGAAATACAGACCGTGGCTCCGGCACAGGGCATATGTTCGACGTGCCGCTGCTGGGCAACCCTGAGAGCCTTGACCCTCAGTTTGCCAGCGATCCTTCCTCTGCAACTGTCATCAAAAACCTCTACAGCGGCCTGATGATGACCGACAGCTCCGGCGCAGTAAAGTGCTGCAATGCCGAGAGCTACACGATCTCTGAGGACGGAACGATCTACACATTCAAGCTGCGGCAGGATAATTTCTGGTACTATGACACGAATTCCAACGATGTTATCGAGGACGAGGAGTGTTTCAACGTCACCGCTGAGGATTACGTTTTCGCCCTGCAAAGAGTCCTTGACCCGAAGATGAAGTCCCCCTATGCAGAGGATTTCTCCTGCATAAAGGGAGCCTCTGACATCGCTGAGGGGACGCTGTCACCGGAGGCTGCGGAGGTCTATGCTGTTGACAAGTACACGCTGATGATAGTCTTGGAGCAGCCCTGCGCTGAGTTCCTCCGGATCATGTGTACAGCCGGCGCCTACCCCTGCAACAAGGAGTTTTTCCTCTCCACAAAGGGCAGATACGGCCTTGACGACAGATCGGTGATGTCCAACGGCTCGTTCTACGTCAGACAGTGGTTCTACGACCCATACGGCGTGAACAACATCCTCTTCATGAGGAGAAACGGCAAGAATTGGACCGACGATATGCCCATTGCACCATCCTATCTCAGCTTCTACATCGACCGCACTGAGGAAGAGATCCGGGCGGAGTTCAAGGACGAGAGCATTGAGTGCTTCACCTCCATGAGCAGCAGTCCCTACAATCCGAAGAAGTATCTGATCCAGGGCAGTCAGGCTACAACTCTGGGACTGATATTCAACCCAAAGGACAAGTATTACTCCAACCTGAAGCTGAGAATGGCTCTGGCGAAGTCCATCGACCGTGACGGCCTTGAGCCTCAGCTAAAGAGCGATGTGAGCTGCGCCCGTGGAGTCATCCCGCCGGCGGTCAGCGTTCTCGGCCGAAGCTACAGGGAGCTTTCCTCGGACAAGCAGTTCGACGAATACAATAAGGAAGAGGCGCTGGAGCTCTACGCACAGGCCAAAAAGGAGCTTGGCACCGAGTCGATCGAAACGGTTAAGATCCTTGTCAATGCAGAGACCGTAGATTCGGGCTATCTCCACACTCTTGCACAGCGCTGGCAGGAACTTTTCGGCAGCTATATCGGTATCGAGGACGTTACCGCAGAGCAGTTTGAGGAGCGCATCGCCGCCGGAGATTACGCCATTGCACTGTATCCTGTGAAGGGCGAGATCGGGACGGGTTTCTCCTTCCTGAGGCAGTTTGAGAAGACAGATCCTCTGCGCACAGCGGAGACTGATGCTCTTGGCCTCACCGAGAGGGCTATGGCTTGTCCTGACCCGGCGGAGCTGGTGGAGACCTATACCGCCGCCGAAAGGGAGCTTTTGGCGCAGTACACCTTTATTCCGCTGTTTTACAAGAACACATACCTCATTGCTGACCGGGACAACGAGCAGATCCTCTTTGATCCGTTCACCGGAGCGCTCGACTACCGTCAGGCACTGAATTACAGCTAAAAAAAGGACCCCGAGGGGTCCTTTTTTGATGTGGGAGAAATGTGTCCGGCGGCAAATGGCAATTGCGGGGTGCAGGGCGGAGCCCTGCTGGGAGTCTGAGGGCGAAGTCCTCAGCACTGGTTTGTCGGCAGCTACTCATAAAGCCCCACGATGCCGTCGGACAGCTTCTCGATGAGCTGAAGCACGGGCTTGATGCCGTGGTCGCAATACTTGAAATAGGTGTAATATCCTCCGTAGATCAGGTAGGTGAGCATCATGCGCTGCTCCATATCCAGCCGGTGGTCGGGATAAGCCGACATGATCACCGCCGTGATCTCCTCCTCAAAAAGCGAAACGAAGCTGCTGCTGCGGCTTCCCTCGAACAGTATCTTGATCAGCTGCTCATTGGAGATGAAGGAGTCCTCCAGCTCCTTGATGAAGCGCCGTGTGTCCTTGAGGACGTTTTCCGGGTGCTCGATCCCTTCAAGACAGGAGCGCACAACGTCACGCTCAAGAGTTTCTGACAGGTCGTAGATGTCCCGGAAATGCAGGTAAAACGTGGCTTTGTTGATCTGGGCAAGGGCTGATAGCTCCTTGACAGTGATCTTCTCCAGAGGCTTTGAGGCTCTCATCTGCAAAAAAGCATTGATAACTGCACGCTTTGTTTTTTCAGTGCGAAGGTCCATAGCTCCTCCTTTTTCGACGATTTTTAGACAAGCGTCGCATAATTGACTAAAGGCGAAAAACGTTTATTGTAATTTCACCTTGGCTGCGATATAATTATATTATAACGACTTTTTAGACTGTTGTCAATTACGGAGCTGATACTATGGACATTTACGGTTTTTACAAGGGCGAGGCCTTCTCCGCCTATGAGTATTTAGGCGCTCATGTCACCGGAGATACCACGATCTTCCGCACATACGCTCCCAACGCTTCGGGAGTTTCCCTTATCGGCGACTTCTCTGATTGGGAGCCGATCCCCATGGAGCGTGTGGCAGACGGCCGATTTTTCGAGCTGGCCTGCCCCGAAGCTAAGGAGGGTATGCGATACAAATACAGGATATTCGACCGGGAGGGCAGCTTCATCGACCACTGCGACCCCTACGGCTACGGAATGGAGGTGCGCCCCGGCACCTGCTCGGTGGTCAGGGATATTTCCGGGTACCGTTTTTCCGACGAGAAGTGGCTCTCTCAGCGCAGCGACTGCCGGGATAAGCCCCTGAACATCTATGAGGTACACCTGGGCTCATGGAAGCGCCGGGAGGGAACTGTTCCCCATGAGAAGGAGGATCCGCCGATGGACGTTTCCGGCATGACAGGGGAGGAGATCATCGCTGCTGAGGGCTGGCTGTCCTATGCGGAGATCGCTGACGAGCTGGTGGAGTATGTGAAGTCCTGCGGCTACACTCATATCGAGTTCATGCCTCTTGCTGAGCACCCCAGCGACGAGTCCTGGGGCTATCAGATCACCGGATTTTTCGCTCCCACCTCACGATACGGAACTCCCAAGCAGCTCATGGAGCTGGTGGACAAGGCTCATAGGGCCGGTATCGGCGTGATCATGGACTTCGTGCCGGTGCATTTTGCTGTGGACCACTACGCCCTCACCGAATACGACGGCACAAGGCTTTATGAATTCCCCGACGACGAGGCCGCCTACAACGAGTGGGGGAGCCGCAATTTCATGCACTCTAAGGGCGAGGTGCGGTCCTTTCTTCAATCCGCAGCGGACTACTGGCTAAGCGTGTATCATTTCGACGGCCTGAGAATGGACGCTGTTCGGAACATGATCTACTGGAACGGCCGGGAATACCTTGGGGAGAACCGCTATGCGATCCAGCTGCTGAAGGACATGAACTGCGGACTGAAGGCTCGTCACCCGTCGGCTATCCTTGCTGCGGAGGACTCCTCCTCTCACCCGAAGGTGGCAGCTCCCGTGTTTGACGGGGGACTGGGCTTCGACTACAAGTGGGATCTGGGCTGGATGCACGACACTCTGGAGTATTTCCAGAGCGCCCCGATCTACCGCACAAGAGACTACCACAAGCTGACCTTCTCCATGCTTTATTTCTACAACGAGCGCTATATCCTGCCCCTCTCCCACGACGAGGTAGTTCACGGAAAGGCCACGATCGTCCAGAAGATGAACGGCCAGTACGAGGACAAATTCCCCCAAGCCAGAGCCATGTATATGTACATGATCGCCCACCCCGGCAAGAAGCTGAACTTCATGGGCAACGAGTTTGGTCAGCTCCGTGAATGGGACGAGAAGCGTGAGCAGGATTGGGCCATGCTGAAATATCCCATGCACGACTCCTTCCGGGAGTATATCCGGGAGCTTAACCACATCTACCTGAAATACACCGCCCTCCACTACGACTATGACCCCACAAACTTCATGTGGGAGGACTGCGACTCTGCCGAAAGATGCGTCTATGCGATCCGCAGAAAGAGCGCAGACGGCGATATTTTGGCAGTTCTGAACTTCTCCGACTGGTATCAGGCGGACTATTCCGTGAATATCGGCCAGGACTATGAGGCGGAGCTGCTGCTGGACTCAGACAGCCAGCGCTTTTCCGGGCTCACTCCCGAGGGTCAGACCGACTTCCGCCAAAAGGCCGGCCGCTTAGATATGAATACCCCCCCCTACAGCGGAAGGCTCTTCCTGCTGAGGAGAAAATAAAAAACGCTCGTTTTTTGCGTGATCACGCAACTTTTGCCTTGACAAACAAAGGTCATCGTGATACAATATTAGTGAGCGCAATTGAAGGGAGGTCAGATCTTGATCACTTCTGAAAACTGCGAAAAGGTCATCGGTGAATACTACCGTGAGATATACAACTACTGCTTTGCCAAATTGAGATTTGACCACCATGCAGCAGAGGATTGTACCCAGGACGTTTTTGTTACCTTCTTTTCAAAGCACGAAAAGCTGGATACTACCACAAATATCCGCATCTGGCTCTACCGGACGGCGGATAACGTGATAAAAACTTACCTGAGAAAAACGGAAAGCAACACCGTTAGTCTGGATGATACCCTGGCACAGACTATCCCGGACCCCAAAGGCAATGTTATGGAGGAGGACTCACAGCTGCTGGACTGCCTCACTGAGGAGGAACGCAGACTGGTGCAGATCTACTACAGCTCAGACTTCGGCGATAAGAAAAAAGCCGCTGCGGAGCTGGGAATGACTCTTCCGGCGCTCTATCAGCGAATACATAAGATCAAAAAGAAACTAAAAAGCAGCGACCCTTGAACAAAAAAGCCTTAGATTTTTTGTGCAATTATACAAAGATCCCAACATAAAGAAAAAAGTAGGCTTTTTTCAGACATTTATATTAGAGAATAGAAAATACAAGGAGTTGTTTCCTGATGAAAGACAATATATTGTATGATGATAATTTACAGGGGAATATGCTGAGCGATCTACAGGCCATGCTGGATGAGGCGCTCCAGGCGCCTGATGAGGAAAGAGATTACGACAGTATTGCGGAGATCACCGCTGCTATCGCTGAGATCGCAGGGGGATCGATCAGCGATGATACTGTTTCTGTTCGTGCTCAGGAGACTGCCGAGCAGGTGGTCAACACTTGCCGCCGCAAGCGTATCAGCCGTGTGGTGAAATGGGCTGCTGCACTCAGCGCCTGCTTCGCTATAAGCCTTTCGCTCAATCTTTATTCCTTCACTACCTTCGGTGTAAGCGCAGTTGAGGCCGCTGTCCGTATCGTTCAGAACGGCTTCTCTGTTGACCTTTCAAAAGAGACCTATGAGAGCGAGTTCCTGGATCCTTCTCAGGGGCAGGCCATCGTCGGTCAGGACCCTACTGATGCCACTGAACCCGGCGGAAGCCTTACGACCTCCTCTATCGGTATCGCCATGCTGGAAAAATGCCGGGAAAACGGCTTTTTCCCATGCTATCCTAAGTCCGACCTTCCCTTCGAGACCCAGCTTCTGGACTTCGAGTTCAAGGATCAGGCGGATTCACAGGATTTCTACTTTACCTTCACAGGTGAGGATGCTCAGCTTGACATAATAATCGAGAATTACGACAGCAAACAGGATATACCCGAGTTCCTTATCCCAAGCGCCCGGGCAAATTACAGCACATATGAGAGCGGTGTTATCAGATTTTATCTGTTCGAGGAGCAGGACATCAACACAACTGTTTTCACCTTCGACAGCGCCGTTTATACTATAGTTGGACGAGGCATAGACCGCAGTGTGCTGGTCGATCTTACCGGCAGCTTCGCCGCAGTTAAGGAGAGTTAATAGCGGAGAATGAAGAAGAGATATATTTTGCCTGTTCTTTTGGCGGGAGCATTAGTAGTTTCTGCTCCGGTGCTGTGTGAGCCCTATCAGGCCTACAGCGCTGCACAAGCCGGACAGGTTTACGGATTGATACTCAAGTGCAGCCTGGGACTTACCAGGAATGACAGCGGCGAGCTCTGTATAACAGCGAAAACTCAGGCCACCAGCCTTATGGCTGAGGTCGGCATTAGCGATATCGTCCTCCAGAGAAGTGAGGACGGCGAGAATTGGACAGACGAGCAGCGCTTCGGCGGAAGCTCCGGAAGGAATGTGCGGTATTTCACCGTGGACGGCCTTACGGCACCCGCAGAGACCGGATATTACTACAGAGTGGTATGCACACACTTCGCCAGGAGCGCCGATATAGGCGGCTCAGGAGAGCAGGTGCAGACCGTGGATAACAGCTCAAGAGCCATGTGGATCAATAAGAGCAGTGAGCCGAAATCCGATCCAGTGGTGACCTTGCCTGCTGATGAGCCCAAGAAGGCTACTGAGCCGGCGGAAACTCAGACAAGCCCTGCTTCCACAAGCACGGCTGCTTCCACTTCTGCTGCGGCAGCTTCTACTCAGGCCGCCAGCAAGTCGAATTCACCGGCGACCGGCTGCAAGGTGCCTGTTGGTGCAGCGGCAGCTATGGCTGTCTCGGCGGCAGCAGCGGCTCTCACAAAAAGAAAAAGAACATAAACGGCGTTTACCGGAAGAAGGGTAAGCGCCGTTTTTGCGCAAAAAAAAGGAACGCCGCCGTGGGGATGTCAGTCAGCCACGGCGGTGCTCCTTATCTGAAAAGGTGTGTTATGAAAACGCTCGGAGGTATAGAGAGCGTCGGAATTGGTTGATCTATCTCAAACAGTCTATCTCTCTGCTGTGATTATATTATAGCCTATTCTATGGGGAAATGCAATAACAGGAAGTTGTCAGTAAAAATACAAATCAGTTCCGCAATAATTACAGAACAATTAAGACGGTTACACGGAAGTTTGACCATGGCGGTATTGTAAGAAATTTCTTTGCCCATTTTTGGATCCTTCTGCATAAAATAAAGTAAACAGCAGTGTGATATGCGCCGTTCCGGAGTGGCCATGGGCCCGTGGATAGCTCCGGAGCTATGGCGCAGCTCCGGAGAGCCCGGGAAGACCCGTTTGTATCAGACTGCTGTTTTCAGATAGATAGGCCGGCGGCAGCCTAATGCCGCTGCCGGCTCATATTAGCGCTGAATGTGCGCTTTTCCGCAATTTCACGATACTTCCGCTTTGTTGCCATTCCGCCCCGGATATGGCGCTCCTGCTTGTTGATCTGGAGTATATCCTTCACTCTTGCGTAGAGCTGGGGATCCTCCCGGCGGAGCCTTTCCGAAACGTCCTTGTGGACCGTTGACTTGGATATGCCGAATTTCTGCGCTGCGGCTCGAACGGTAGACCTATGCTCGATGATGTACCTGCCGAGGATCACTGCACGCTGATCAGGCTGGGCTTTCAAGCTATCCCTCCTTTGCTGGGGTCTTCTCTAAAATATATGTGAGCGCCTTGCTGAATATACTGAGGAAGACGGGGAAGAATACTATTGTTCGCATGAACAATAACTCAAAGGAGAATTGCTATGGAAAACAAGTGCAAGAATGAAAGCATCAAGTGCAGCGTTTCACAGTGCAAGCACAACATGGTGACTGAGGACTACTGCTGTCTGGACTGCATCTCTGTGGGAACTCATGAGCAGGATCCCGAGGTGCCGGAATGTACCGACTGTAATTCCTTCTGCAAGAGAACAGGCTGCTGAGCCGCCCCTTCGGGGGTACATAGGTATTGGAATTGTGCAAAACCGATAAAATCAACAGGGTTTTACAGTCAAATCGGTAAAAATTCTTCTCAGCCCTTGCATTATCCTCCGTATTGCGGTATAATATATAGTGTATAAAGAAGTTCCACGCAAAGAATTTTACCCGTCAGGAGGCTGATCAAATGTTCGACAAAACTATGACCTTTTCAGTGAACGAGGACAAGGAAGCAGAGCTGAAGAAGAATCTCACCATCATCTACGACGCTTTGGTTCAGAAGGGCTATAATCCCATAAATCAGATCGTAGGTTATATCCTTTCAGAGGATCCCACCTACATAACCACATATAACAACGCCAGAAGCCTTATCCGCCACATCGACCGTGATGAGCTGCTTCAGGTGCTCGTAAGGTCTTATCTTAATCAGTAATAAGGCGCAGCTTGGATTGTCGGACAAGGCAGGGGAGCAGTGCTTAAAAGAAGCGGCAAGAATGATCCTTGCCGCTTAGCTTTTGCAAAAAATAAGCCGCAGAGCTCAAACTCTGCGGCTTTTGTGTTTTGTTATCCGACGCCTAGGTCGGTGCCTCCGCCGGAATCTATGGGCGGATCAGGGGTGACTGGCGGATCTTCGACGACTCCTGGATCAGGTGTCACGCCGGGGTCTGGAGTCACGCCCGGGTCAGGAGTTACGCCTGGATCAGGTGTCACGCCGGGATCTGGAGTTACGCCGGGATCAGGTGTAACGCTGGGATCCTGTCCTGCGTTCGGGTCATATGGAACAGTAGGATACTGTGTCTCTCCGCCGGGATAGGTGGGCTCAGGATAGCCGGGATCCGGGATAGTGTTGGGATCCACAGCAGTAGTCTCAGTCTCGTAATTTCCGGGCATAACGCCTGTTGGGATACGTCCGTTCCACAGGAAGCCTGAACCGGAAGTGATAACGATCTTGAAGCTGGTCCTTGTGCCGGTAGCAGTGGTCTTTGTAGAGGAGGCCTTAGTAGATGAGGCCTCTCCCGTAGAAGATGTGGTCACTACCTCAGGAGAAGCTGTAACGACTGTAGGGTTGCCGTCCTGGTCACGGAAGATATTCTCACGGCCTATATTAGAGATGATCTTCTCAGACGGTGTGATCGGGAACCAGATAAAGAACAGCAGGATAACGAACGTCATCAGCACAAAGCAGCCGCATGACAGGAGGGTTATCTTCGTGGACTTTTTCAGGTCGCCGAAAAATTCAATGACTCTGGTCATAGGGTAAACACACTCCAAAATAAATATATATCATTATTTTAGTACATAAATGCACTCTTGTCAAGGGGTAATATTGCCCAAACATGGCGAAAATAGGAAGGATTTATTGTGGACTTGCCTGTTTTTTACTGAAATAACCGCAGAAAAATCGGGAAGTCTAGTAATGCGGAGAAATTCCGCAGAAAGTGAAAAGGAAATGCGTTATATGAAAACAGCAGTGATAGGAGCTGCTCTGCTGACTGCCGGTCTGATGCCTGCGGCAGCAGCTTACGCAGCGGACACTACCAAGATAGGCTACGGCCAAGGGCTGGCAGTAGACGGGGAAAACCGCCCCACAGACGCACTGGCCTTCAATGAGCGGTACGGCAGTCTTGGGGCATACGCACTGTCTCCGGACAGAGAGCGGATCCTGCTCACCTTTGATCAGGGCTACGAAAACGGCTATACCCCGGTGATCCTTGATACTCTGAAGGAGAAGGGGGCCAAGGCTATTTTCTTTCTGACGGGAGACTACGCAATGAAGGAGCCTGAGCTTGTTGAGCGAATGATCGCAGAGGGCCATATCCTGGGAAACCACGGCATGACCCACGCAAGCCTGCCCACTCTTTCTGACAGCAAGGCCTGTGAGGAGATCCTTTCCCTTCACAACTATGTGCTGAGCAACTACGGCTATGAGATGCAGTATTTCAGGCCGCCCTGCGGAGAGTATTCCGAAAGGGCGCTGGAGATCGTTCAGGACTGCGGATACAAGACAGTATTCTGGAGCTCGGCCTATGTGGACTGGAAGACAGACGACCAGCCCTCGCCCGAGGAGGGTATACAGAAGCTATCCGGTGCAGCCCACGGCGGAGAGATACTGCTTCTCCATTCAGTTTCGTCCACCAATGCGCAGATCCTTGGTGAGCTCATTGACCAGTTCAGGGCAAAGGGCTACAAGGTCTGACGGAGATAACTATAGGGGAGGCCGGTCTGAGTCTCCCTTTTGGTATAAATGACTATTCGGAGAAAAGGCGCAAAAAAGGACGGCAGATCTGCCGTCCTTTATTTTCCTGTTTTGAGGACTTTCCCGCCCAGTGCAAGATAGCCCATTATGACTATCACGCCCAGCAGCGAAACGGCCAGCCTTTCGCCAATCGAGGAAGCATCACTGAACCACACTCCCATGACCACGATGATCGGCAGGAATATGGCCGAAACGATCGTCAGCCTGATGACCTTTGGTATGTGCTTATTGAAGAGTACCAGCTCTAAAAAGAACTCACCGATACCTTCGATCAAGCCTTCCATGATAGCTTCCAACATAATATCGCCCTCTTCAGATCGAGTCCATCATATCGCCGTCCTCATCCTCCTTGGGAGAGATCACGCCCTCCGCCTTGATAGAGTCCATATCGGCGTCCTGGTCCTCGAAAACGTAGTTTTCTCTTTGCTTGTTAAGTATCTCAGCCTGAGCGTTTTTGCCAGCCTCAGCCTCCATTTGCTGAAGGAAAAGTCCGTCAAGCTCCTTGCTGTTACTGTAAGAAGAGCTCATAAAACGTCTGTGGCGTGAAGGAAGACCCCTCTTCTCACGCCTAGCGTCGGAGATGTAATGGGCTATCCCTATTATAGCACTAGCAATGAATATAAAGAGATAGCGCATCACATTCCTCCAAAAGTTTACCCCTTGCAGGGCAGCTTACCCCAAGCCGCCCTGCCTGAAATTATTATCCCTGATCCCGTACCCTATATATAACAGATGAGTTATAAAAATGAGAAGAAGTCTAAGATGATCTCTGCAAGGTCTAGGACAGCGCCCAGCCTCACAGTTTTTTTATCAGTATACATGATATACCACTTTTCAGAAGAATGCCGCTATGAGCTCGCCTATGAAAAGCAGGAGCTTTGCGGTGAAGTCGGTCATTTTCTCCATGATCAGTCACCTGTGGAAACTGCTGCATTTGAGCTGCCGGAGGAAACTCCGTCCACGCCCACGTCTATGAGGAAGCCGCTTCCGCTTCCGGAGACCTTAGGCAGGACGCCGTCCCACTTCTCGATCTGCTCGTAAGCGATGACCTTGTCGGAGAGTGACTCCTCCAGGAGCTTGTTAGCGTCGGCCTGAGCCTGAGCTCTGGCCAGGATAGCATCAGCGTCGGCATCTGCGGCGATGACCTTCTGCTTGGCGTTTGCCTCAGCCACAACGATGGCCTGCTCCTGTTCGGTCTGAGTCTTCAGCAGGTTCTGTTCAGCCACCTGCTTGGCCTCGATAGCGTTATTGAATTCCTCTGAGAAATCGAAGTTCACGATGTTGAATTTTTCGATGTAGATGCCGTAGTTGTTGAGCTTGCTGTCAAGAGCAGTCTTTACCTCCTCGCCAACAGCGGCACGGTCGGTGATGAGCTGCTCAGCGGTGTACTTTGCAGTAACGGACTTCATGCACTCCTGCACCACAGGAGCCACCAGAATCGTTTTATAGTCCTGACCAACTGTCTTGTACATATCTGGAGATTTGTCAGAGATCAGCTTGTAGTTCACAGCGATGCTGCTGCTGACTGTCTGAAGGTCCTTGGAAACTGCGGAAGCCGGAGTCTCATAGACCTGGATCTTGTTTGACATGATCTCGATGTCCTGCACAAAGGGGATCTTCAGGTGGAAGCCCTCTGACATAGATGCGGTGGAGACCTTGCCCAATGTCAGCACAACGCCGGTGTTTCCGGCAGGGACTATGGTGAATGAGCTTCCCAGCAAAGCGATAGCGAGGATCAGGATAACGATCCACTTAACGCCCTTGAAGCTCTTCTTAACTGAGCCGTCCTTGTTGAGTTCCTGTACTTTCATGATAAACCTCCTTAAAGGTCCCTTTCGGAGCAATGCTTGAGTGCATACTCCTTTCTGATCCTTCTGTCCCTAGCTCCGCCGATGAGAGCACCTACGGCCATGCCGATGACGATGCCCATTGACACAGTATATGAAGAAAAACCGTAAAAAAGCAGTTCGCTCAGGATGATCGCTAAGGCAAGTCCTAAGGACGAGCCGTAAAGCAAATACTCAGTAGCGTAGTTCATTCCCTGAGTTCTGTCAGAAGTATTCCTCTCTGTCATTATGATCTCCGTTTCTGTCCTCCATTTCAGCCAGGATCTCGTCCATAGCCTTTTCCATTTCGGACTTGAGCCAAGCGCTCCTGTAGGCGAGAACGGCGGTGGAAACAGCCTTGTAGATCTTCTGGCCGTCCGCATTTATCTGCTTGGAGCAGTTGGTGATCTCTCGAACGATGATAGCCTTTATCTTGTCGGGAGTGAAGGCGTTCTCGTCCTCTGCGGTAAGGATTATCCTGCAAAGGACATTGTAGAGGAGGATGTCTTCGATGAGGTCATCGGTGGGGTCCTCCACATCGCCGTTGATATAGATCATGAGCTTAGCGATGTTCTCCAGCTTCATGGAGCCCCGCAGCATATTTATGAGCAGGATCCTGAGGACCTGCTTCTCGGAATACTTTTTTCCCTTAGTAGATGAGACCCAGCCTCGCTTGATCCAATTCTGGATCGTGGAGCCCTCAAGACCAGTGAGCTTCGAGAGCTGAGAGAGGGTGAGACCGCCTGTAGCCTCAAGGACAGGAGAAATGGCGGAAAACGCCTGATCCCTGAACTGAGGGGAATATTTTAGAGTTGTACCTGGAATAGTTCTGTTCACAGTCACACCGTCCTTTCAAATGATGATATGATTATATCATAAGTTCATATGAACCGCAACTCTGGTCTGCTTGTGAAATTCGCCGAAATTATATGTTTTTCTGAAAATATAAGCTCAAATCAGGAAAATTCAACGTTTTTCGTAAAATCTCTCGATTTTTCTATCATATTTCTTGCATGACCCTCCCTGCCCCCTGTATTTTTCGGAATATAAAGAAAAGGCCGCCTATTGGCAGCCTTTCTCGCATATCAGCTCCGGGTCCTCCAGAAGCTCCCCCAGGAGCTCCGGGGAGTCGATCAGCCGGAGCTTTTCTTTTCTTGGCAGGTGCTTTATCCGCCACTCGGCTTTTGAGGCACCTGAGCGCCCCTCAGTGCTCCAGAGAGCGGCAAGCTCCACCGGACGCCGGGCTCGGGTGAATTTTGCTCCGCCCTCGGCCTGTCCGGAATGCTCAGCAAGGCGGCGCTTTATATCGGTGGTTATCCCGGTGTACAGCACGTCGCCCTTGCAGCGCAGTATATAGATGTAGTATCTCACTTCTGCTTGATGCGGAAGCCGGCGTTTTTAAGGCGGCTGGGGTCGAAGCCCTTGTTCTCCTTCTTTTCACGCTTTCTGGGAGCTCTCTGCTTCTTTTCCTCCTCATCGTTAAGGCGCATGGTCAGTGAGATGCGGTTTCTTTTAACGTCAACGTCAAGGACTCTCACCTTTACTACCTCGCCCACCTTAACAGCCTCCAGAGGGTGCTTGATGTAGCGGTTGCAGATCTGAGAGATGTGTACCAGACCGTCCTCGTGGACGCCGATGTCCACGAAAACGCCGAAGTCGATGATGTTGCGGACAGTTCCCACAAGCTCCATGCCGGGCTTGAGATCCTTGACCTCCATGATGTCACCGCTTCTCAGCAGCGGAGGAGGAAGCTCGTCACGCAGGTCACGGCCGGGCTTTTTCAGCTCTCCGATAATGTCTGTAAGAGTAGGCACACCGATGCCCAGCTTCTCGCTGATAGCGCTTATGCCTATCTTCTCGGCCTTCTCGTTGATCTCAGCAGCACCGCCGCCTGACACGTCAGCCAGGGTAAATCCGCACTCGCTGAGCAGGGAAGAGGCTGCGCCGTAGCTCTCGGGGTGAACAGCTGTATTGTCCAGAGGATTTTTACCGTCACGGACTCTCAGGAAGCCTGCGCACTGCTCGAAGGCCTTTTTGCCCAGCTTAGGCACCTTCATCAGCTCCTTGCGGTCGGTGAATTTTCCGTTCTCCTCACGGTAAGCCACGATGTTCTTGGCAACAGTTGCATTGATGCCGGAGATGTAGGACAGGAGTGAGTGGCTTGCGGTATTCAGGTCAACTCCGACAGAGTTTACGCAGTCCTCAACAACTCCGGAGAGAGCCTCGCTCATGCGTGCCTGAGGCATATCGTGCTGATACTGGCCAACACCGATAGCCTTGGGCTCGATCTTTACCAGCTCAGCCAGAGGATCCTGGAGGCGGCGGGCGATGGAGATAGCTCCCCTGATAGAAACGTCGTACTCGGGAAACTCCTCAGCGGCTACCTTAGATGCGGAGTAAACGGAGGCACCGGCCTCGTTTACAACCATGTAGCTCACCTTCTGGGGGATCTCCTTGAGGATCTGGGCAGTGAACTGCTCAGTCTCACGGGAGGCTGTGCCGTTTCCGATAGAGATCATATTTACGCCGTACTTTGCGATGAACTGCTTCACTTTTTCCTTAGCGGCATTCACAGCGCCGGCGGAACCGGTGGGGTAGATGATAGCTGTATCCAGCACCTTTCCGGTGCTGTCGATGACTGCGGTCTTGCAGCCGTGAGCGTATCCGGGGTCAAGTCCCAGTACGATGCTGTTCTTCATAGGGGGCTGGAGGAGCATCTGGCGCAGGTTGGATGCAAAGACCTTTATGGACTCCTCAGCGGCCTTTGCGGTCATCTCAGAGCGGATCTCACGCTCGATAGAGGGGAAGATCAGGCGCTTGTAGCTGTCCTCGGCGGCTGCTCTTACCAGCTCACCGCAGGCGTTGTTGCTCTTGATGTACTTGTTCAGGATAATGGTAGTAGCAGCGGACTCCTCCAGAGTAACAGCCACCTTGAGGAAGCCCTCCTTCTCGCCACGGTCAAGGGCAAGGACACGGTGGTTAGCCACCTTAGGAACGGGCTCGGAATACTCATAGTAGTTCATGTAAACGCTCTCAGCCTCGGGGTCTGCGGCCTTGGAGACCAGCTCGCCCTTTTCGCCGGCAAGAGTACGGAGCTTCTTTCTGATGTCGGCATCGTCGGAGATGTCCTCAGCGATGATGTCCATAGCGCCCTGTACAGCGGCAGCGGCGTCGGCAACGCCCTTCTCCTGGTCGATGAAGGCCTCAGCCTCCTTCTCGGGATCGGTAGAGTTCTCCTGAGCCAGGATCAGCTGTGCCAGAGGCTCCAGACCCTTCTCACGGGCAATGCTTGCACGGGTCTTTCTCTTGGGCTTGAAGGGACGGTAGATGTCCTCCACCTCCACAAGAGTAACGGCGGCGCTGATAGCTGCCTCGATCTCGGGAGTCATCTTCTCCTGCTCGGTGATAGCGGCAGTGACCTCCTCTTTGCGCTTTTCCAGGTTGCGCAGGTACATGAGCCTGTCGTAGAGCTCACGGAGCACCTGGTCGTCGAGGGAGCCTGTGAGCTCCTTACGGTAACGGGCGATGAAGGGAATGGTCTTGTCGTCGTCGATGAGAGCGACGGTGTTGTCCACCTGCTCCTGACGTAAGCCGAATTCCTTTGCAAGGGTCTTGTTGATGTCCATATTTATATCCTTTCTGAAATGCCCTTATGGGCGGATTTGAGTGGCAAATTGAGGCGGAGCTCAGCTCCGGCGAATGTATGGGCGCACAATGTGCGCCCGGTACAGCGATATTCAGTTCTCGTCTGAGGAGGTGGGGGGAACAGACTCCAAAAGCTGCATCACCTGAGCCTGAGCGTCGGCAGCGGCCTGCTTTTTCTCCTCCATGACACTTTCGGCGGAGGTGGGTACGGGGACCTGCTCAGTGGTCTCCTCCAGAGCCTCGAACACGTCCTCGGGCATAGCTATAGGCTCGTGAGCAGGCTGAGCCTCCTGCTGGGGAGCGCTCATCATTGCCTGAGCCTCCTGCTCATGGATACGGTCAATCCAGGAGAAGAGGGTCTTGGCGATGTCCTTGTATGCGTTCATTGAGTTTTTCTCGTTGAGCACCTCATGGCGCATACCGTCGAAAAATCTATGGGAAATGCTCTCATATCCCACTTTTTCCAGAGTGTCCATGGCCTTGAAAAACTTCTTCTCCGACAGCATACATGGGTCATCCTTGCCGGAAACAAATCTGATCGGCAGACGGGGATTTTTCACCTGCCAGCCCTTCTTGGAGTAGGTCTCCTTCATGAGCCAGAGCAGTCCCTCATAGCCGTTGAGAGTGTATTTGAAATTGCACATGGGGTCGGCGTTGAACTTTTCCACCACCTCCGGGTCGCTGCAGATCCAAGAGTGGGGGACGTTCTCGAAGCCTTTTCCCAGCATTTTTTCGGCAGCCTCGTCGATCTTTTCGCTGCGGAAGCGGCTGCCGAGGCCCTTTGACAGAGCCGACTCGATGCTTCTTGCAAAGCCGGAAAACCTGCTGTAGCAGGGGCATCCCAGCACCACAAGGCCGCCTATCTGGTCGTCGTGGTCCTTGAGGAAGCACCGTGCACCCAGGGAGCCCATGCTGTGTCCGATGAGGAAGAGCGGCAGCTCCGGAAAGCGCTTCTTGATGATCCCGTTGAGCTGAGCGATGTCGCTGACGAAGCCCTTTCCGCCGGCACGGTACATAAATCCCAGGTCGTCAGGGGAGCAGATGCTCTTGCCGTGGCCACGGTTATCGTGGATAACGGTGATGAAGCCCTCCTCTGCCAGATAATCCATGAAGGGGAAGTAGCGCTCCTTGTATTCATTCATGCCGTGGACGATCTGCACGACGCCGTTGACATTCCCGGAGGGGGCGGCGATGACGGCAGAAACAACTAGGCCGTCGAAGTCTGAGGTGAACTCAAATTCCCGTGTATCCGCATTGAGCATGGCAAAGATCCTCCTTTAAAGATGATATGCTCCTATTGTAACACAAAACGGAAAAAAATGCAAGTGGGAGGAAATAATGTGAAGAAAAATCCTCTTCTGACCGTGACGGGAAACTATTTTCCATAATAGCTGTGGGAGAAAAGATATATGGATCAGTAAAAAAGTATTATATTTCATTGCGTACTTTGGAAAAATGTTGTATAATTATGTCAGAGTTAATTGTTTGTTAAAAATACAGCCAGCAAGCCTGGCAAAGAAATTGGGAGTGATGATCATGAATAAAACTTTTAAGAAAACGATGGCCTTCCTCATGAGCGTTGTGACAGTTTTCGGCAGCTCAGGTATCGGACTTTCCGGTGCAAAGCCCGAGACTACCGCAAACGCCGCCGGTCAGATCCTGGCCTTCCCCGGAGCTGTCGGCGCCGGAAAATACGCAACAGGCGGCCGTGGAGGAGAGGTCTACCACGTTACCAACCTTAACGACAGCGGCGAGGGCTCATTCCGTGACGCAGTTAGCAAGTCCGGACGCATCGTAGTTTTCGATGTAAGCGGAACTATCGAGCTCAAGGGCAATATCCTCTGCCAGAGCAACGTTACGATCGCAGGCCAGACCGCACCGGGCGGCTCCGGCATCACCCTGAAGAACTACAAAATGGGCATGAGCGGCGACAACATCATCTGCCGTTATATCAGCTCACGTCCCGGTCCCTATGCCTCCACCACCAGCGGAAACGACGCATGGGGCGGCGCAAAGGGCTCCAACTCGATCATCGACCACTGCTCAATGGGCTGGACAACTGACGAGCAGTGGGGACTTTACTCCGCCAACCAGAATTACACCGTGCAGTATTCAGTCCTTGGCCCGGCTGACTCCTGGGGCGGCCACAAAAAGGGTCTCCACGGCTTCGGCATAATGCTGGGCAAGGGCTACCTCAGCTTCGACCACAACCTGATTGTTCACAACGTTTCCCGAAACTTCCGTGGAAAGGTGGAGGGCCAGCAGACCGCAGACTTCACCAATAATATAATCTATGACTGGGCTTACCAGACGACCTACGGCACTATCGGCCACCTGAACTACGTCAACAACACCCTCAAGGCCGGAAATTCCACTACCGGCGGCTATCACTGGATGTATGTGGACAGCGGCACTAAGCCGGAGAATTTCAAGGTGTACTGCGCCGGAAACCGCCTGATCAACAAGGACGGCTCCTTCCACGCTATCACTAATGACAACTGGGCAGGCGTTACTGTCAAGGAGTCTATCGGCATCACCAAGGACAATTTGTACTCCGGAACTCCCTTTGAGACTATCCAGAACGGCGAGAACGTTTCCACAGCAACAACCTGTGAGAGCGCTGCGGACTCCTATGAGCACGTTATCAGCTTCGCCGGAAACGGTATCGCTCCCGACAAGAGGACTGCTATCGACCAGCAGTGCGCCTACGAGACCAAGACAGGTACAGGCTCATGCTCAGGAACATCGGAGTATGACGCTTCCGTGACCGATCTGGACAAGTACAAGATCCAGTGCGGCGTGACCTACACCTACCCCTCGGCTGTTCTCCAGAAGACCATCACCGACGCCGACAACGACGGAATGGACGATGATTGGGAGCTGGCAAGAGGCCTTGACCCCTCAGACCCCGAGGACTACAGGGACGACTATCAGGGCTTGGGCTACATGAACATCGAGTATTACATCAACGACCTGACAGTGGATTCCTTCCCGGCAGGCACTGTCACACTCTCTCCTGAGTCCGCTCCTGCTCCTTCAGTTTCTGCCTTTGAGACTATCGAGGCAGAGTCCTATGCTGCACAGGAGGGCATCGTTACAGAGGATCTTTCCACCGGAGGCCAGAACATCGGCTTCGTTGAAAACGGCGACTGGGCAATGTACCGCAAGCTGGATTTCGGCGAGGGCGCAAGCTCTGTAAAGGGGCTTTTCTCCGGAAATCCCTGCACAGTGGAGCTATATCTTGACACTATCGGAGCAACTCCATATGCTAAGCTGTTTTACCGTGGGACTTCGGGCTTCTCTGACTATCAGAAGGTCACATTCAATATCCCACAGATCACAGGCACACACAACCTTTATCTGAAATTCACCGGCGGAGAGGGCTATCTCATGAACGCAGACAGCTTTGTGTTCAGTCCGGACAGTGTTCCCCTCAGCGGAAAGCTCTTCACCGATGTCCAGGTCACTGACCAGGCAAATCCCCTCTACTGGCAGATCGGTACGGCTTCTGTGGGAGCTCCTATTTTCGGCGACCGTAACTTCACTATCGCACAGCTCCAGTCAAATCTGGAGGGTGCAGAGATGCTGCTGACCTCCTGCGACGCAAAGGGAACTACCGGCGAGACCGCCACATTCGTTGCGGGAGCTGATATGACTCTCCACGTCGCACTTGACTCAAGAGTAGAGACAGCACCTGACTGGCTCAGCGATTTTGTTCTCATGAGGACGATGATGACCAGCTCAAATGATCTTTCCTTCATGATCTACGACAAGGCTGTGAAGAAGGGCGAGAAGGTCAGCCTTGGCAGCAACGGCCAGACCTATCAGTGCGTGAACTACACCGTTTTGGGAACTCCCGCTGCTGTAGAGCCTACAGATGAGCCCTCCAAGAAGCTGAGAGGCGACGCAAACGTTGACGGTGAGGTGGGAGTTGCAGACCTTGTGGCTCTTGCAAAGCACCTGCACAATGCCGCTCCCCTTGACGAGCAGGGCTGCGAGAATGCGGATCTGCTGGAGGACAGGAAGATCAACGTGTTCGACCTTATCCTCATGCGCCAGCTGGTAGCAGGTATCCTTGAATGAAACTGAGCCACGGATCATCTGCACACCAGATCCGGGCTGAGTATAAATTCCTGTAAGGGACAGATCAGAGATCAGGCCACGCCGCTTTTTGGCGAGGCCTGTTCCCATTTGTGGTGATAGACAGACTATCATTTTTCCCTCGGAATAATGAATGTTCATAAAGCCTCTCGGGAAATTATTACAGGTTATGAACAAATCGGCAAAAAATCGAAAAATCCATTGACTTTGGAAATAAAACGTGATATTATATACCTGACGATTTAGTCATATTTTCATACGAAGAGAGATTTTTTCCACTATTAGTAAGGAGGGTTAATCTAATGCCGGAAAATAACAATGATCTTATGAACAACTCACAGGATCTCAATACCGTTTCAGGCGTTGAGAATGTTACCAAGAAGGGCGGTAAGAAGGCCGCTGCTATCGGTATCGGTGCTGTTGTGCTCCTGGCAGGCGGCGGTGCTGCTGCATACAACTTCTCTGATCTCGTGAAGAACCAGGTGAAGCTCAGACTTATGAAGCCTGAGAAATACTACGCTTGGGTAAACGAGGAGAACGCTAAGACAGCCGGCGAGAAGGCTGCTGACGCTTACCGTGAGATGCTCGGCAAAAAGGACGAGGGTCAGACAGGTAATTTCAGCGTGAAATACGAGCTCAGCGATGATGTTAGGGATCTGCTCAAGGAAGAGCTGAACAACGATGACGCTCAGGAGTTCAGAGATGTGATCGACAATGCCCAGAGCATCGAGATCGGATGTAAGGCAGGCCTTGTTGACGAGGTTGCAGGCGGCGAGTATTTCATCAACTACAATGACGATAAGCTGGCAACTATAGATTTTGCCTTGGATCAGGAGAACATGGACTCATTCTTCCGTGTCCCCGAGCTGAAGGACCAGTGGCTCTGCGTTTCACTGGGCGAGGCTGTAGAGGAAGTTTACGGAAGCTCATCCATCATGAGCACATATAAGGAGATCCTTAAGGATCCTGAGTCCTTCCTGAGCCCTGATGAGCTCCAGGACATCGTTGAGCGCTATACCGCTGTTTGGAACAGCTGCTTCGATGACGTTGACCTTGAGAAGAAGGAGTCTCTTGACATCTCCGACATCACTGTTGAGTACACAGCTATCACCGTTGAGATCGACGAGGAGAAGGCTGAGGAGCTGGCAGAGGCATTCATCGAAGAGGCTAGAGATGACGATGTTATCAGAGGCATCATCATCGACAAGCTGGAGATCTGCGATGAGGACGAGTACGACGAGACTCTTGATGAGGCTCTTGAGTCCTTCGAGCACGAGGCTGACTATGAGTACAGCGACGATGTAGTTGAGTTCACAACATATGTTGACGCTAAGGGCGTTATCAGAGGCATGAACATCACCATGGGCGATGAGCTGGATTATACCTATGCTATCGGTATGGACGGCGATGACGTTCGTGGAACTATGTACTTCGAGACTGACGGCGAGAGAGAGTTCCAGGCAGACCTTACTGCTGAGAAGAGCGGCAAGGCCTACGACGGATCTATCGAGATCACATTCAACAATGGCCACTACGATTGGGAGACTGAGGAGTACGTTGACGAGGAGCAGACAGCTTCTATCGAGTTCACAGGCTTCGAGATAGTGAACGAGGAGCAGGGCTTCTTCAACGCAGACGTAACAGTGAATATCCCCGATGTTGAGCCCTTCTCGATCAATTTTGCTGCTGATGAAGACAGCCAGGAGATCTCTGCTGATATCAAGGTCGACGGTACTGACTACGGCAAGGTAACAGCTAAGCTCTCTGTTGAGAAGGACGCTGATGTTGAAGTTCCTTCTAAGGACGATGCTTTCGTATTAGATCCTGAGAGCTCTGACGTTGACTTCTCAGAGTACGTTTCTGAGGAGGAGTTCAAGACCTTCATCACAGACATTGCCAAGAAGGTAGGCTTTGAAGACGAACTGGCAGAGGCACTGGGCGATGAGGCTGTAAGAAGCGCTTATAACAGCGGCAGCGTATACGGCTCAAGCAGCTATGACGATGACTGGGACGACGATGATTGGGACGAAGACGACTGGGACGACGATGATTTTGACGACGATGAGGACTTCGAGTTCACAACAGAGGCCGATGAGTATGAGGCTGACATCGTTGAGGCAGAGGACGACCAGGCTTATGTCTATGTTTACGACAGCGAGTTCAACGGCTACTATTCAGGCTGGAGCGGCTCACTTGCTTACAAGGCAACAGTTGCTGACATCAAGGGCGACGGAGAATATACTGTAGCAGTTACTGCTGATACAGACGGCTACCGTGCACAGAGCAACGGCAAGAGCCCTAAGGGTCTGGATACACTTTCAGTTTCAATGTATACTGACAAGTATGACGTGGAGGAAGCTGAGCTGACTATCAAGTCTGTTAAGATCGACGGCCAGGAGATCAAGCTCACAGGTCAGCCTGAGGTAGAGAATTACGGCTTCTACCTGGATGCTCCTATCGTTCTCAGCGGCTACGGTGATGACGAGGACGTTGACCTCCTTGAAAAGCCTGTTGACGGCGAGTGGACAACTATCGAGATCACATTCGAGCTCAAGGGCGTTAAGGAATCCTAAATAAAAACAATGCCGGTAAGGTCGATCCTTACCGGCTTTTTTTATTTCTTTCGGGGAAGTGTAGGAAGCTCAACAGTGAAAACGCTGCCCTTTCCGGGGACGCTTTCCGCACGGACGGCTCCCCCAAGGTAGCTGACGCCGTGCTTTACGATCGACAGACCCAGGCCTGTGCCGCCGATCTTTCGTGAACGGCTCTTGTCCACTCGGTAAAACCGCTCAAAGATCCGGTCCAGATCTCCGGGAGGGATACCTGTGCCGGTGTCACTGACGGTGATCCTTGCCTTAGTTGGTATGTGAGAGATCTTCACCTCCACTGCTCCGCCGCTTACGTTGTATTTCACGGCATTGTCGCAGAGATTCATGATGATCTCGTCCAGAACGGTCTTATTTCCGAAAAACTTAACGTGCTCGCCGGTGAGGGAAAGGGTGAGCTGCTTGCCGTCAGCGTTGGATCTCAGCCGAGAGAGCACCTGCTGAGCAAGGTCGTACAGATCCACCTCCTCGTCCTGCCGGGGAACACTGTCCTCGTCCAGCTTTGACAGGGAAACTATGTCGTTTATCAGCGAGATCATCCGCTGAGCCTCACTGCGGATCTCGCCGCCGAAGCGCTCGATGTCCTCCTGCCGAACGATGCCGTTGGCCAGCATATCTGAGATACCGTAGATCGTGGTCAGGGGAGTTTTCAGCTCGTGGGAAACGTTTGAGGTGAATTCTCGCCGGAGAGTTTCCAGCTGCTGGCGCTCAGTGACGTCGATGATGAAGACTACGATACCTGTAACGCCTGTCACTCCGCTGGATGGGCTGGCGATGATCTGCCTGTCGCAGCCCTCTGTGCTGAGGATCAGCTCGCTGCGCTTTCCGCCCATGGCGTCCTGGATACAGCGGCGGAAGGGCTCTGAGCTGTTCAGGGTGAATATGCTTGCGCCGTCAGCAGGGGGCTCGGCTCCCAGAAGGCGGCTGGCACCGGAGTTGCAGGCCAGGATATTTCCCTTAGACCCGGCAATTATGAGGCCCTCGCTCATGCTCTCGGTGATAAGGCTGAACTGCTCACGGCTGCGTCGGAGCTCCTCCACCTGACGGCCGGCACGCTTGTTCTGAGCGCTGAGCTTGGTCAGAAGAGGTGAGAGCTCTCTGTAGCTTCCGCTGATGTCGGGGCGGTCAAGGTCGATGCTGTTTATGGGCTTGACGATGCGCTTTGAAACTGTGATAGCAGCCAGCAGTCCCAGCAGAGCCGCTGCTGCCAGGATCATCATCAGGGGCTGCAAAACAGACGCCAGGCCGTTGATGAAGGAGAAGTGGTCAGTGGAAACTCTGATGACCGATCCGTCCGCCAGCTTTTTTGCGTAGTTGAGAGAGGTGGTGCGTATCGTGTCGGAATAACGGACAGCGCTTCCCTCGCCGGAGGAAAAGGCCTCTTTGACCTCCTCACGCTGAGAATGGCTGTCCATGGCGGTAGGATCCTTGTCGGTGTCGAATATCACTCGGCCGCCGGAGCTTATCCAGGTCACACGAAGGTCGCCGAAGTCGGTGCTGTCCAGAAATTTTCCGCCGTTCATCTCAACACCTGAGGCGATGATGATGCCCTCGTCCCTGAGCTGTTCCTTGACATGAGTACGGTAGCTTCGGCTGAGAAGTCCGGTGATCAGGGCGATAGTCATCGCAACTGCCGCCACTGAGATCAGTGTTATGCTAAGAAAGATCTTTCTAGTCATCGGCAGTCTCTCCGATCTTGTAGCCGACACCTCTGACAGTGCGGATCAGCTCACCGCAGCTTCCCAGCTTTGAGCGGAGAGTCCTGATATGGACGTCCACCGTTCGGCTCTCTCCGGAAAAATCGTAGCCCCAGATCTTCTGGAGCAGTACATCCCGAGAGAAAACAGTACCTGCATTCCTCATTAAAAACAGCAGCAGCTCGAATTCCTTCAAGGTCAGGGCAACTGGGCTCCCGTCTGCGGAAACCGTGTGTTTTTCGGGGAAAAGCGTCAGTCCGCCCACTGATATGGATGCGGAGTCTCTGCTGCCGGAGCTTCGCCGCAAAAGAGCCCTTACCCGTGAGATGAGCTCCATTGTGCCGAAGGGCTTGGCGATGTAGTCGTCTGCGCCGCTGTCAAGTCCGGTGACCTTGTCGAATTCCGAGCTTTTTGCGGTGAGCATGATGACCGGGAGCTGTGCAGTTGCCGGGTCAGCCCGGAGCTTTCTGAGCACGGACAGCCCGTCCTCCTCCGGGAGCATTATATCCAGCAGAAGAAGATCGGGGAGGGTGCTGCTCATGGCCTCATAGAATGCGGAGGGCGTTTCAAAGCCTGCTGCCTCGAAGCCGGAGCTGTTGAGGGCATAGGTGACGAAGCTGCGGATCCCGCTGTCGTCTTCAAGAAGATAGATCATAGCTGCCTCCTTTGTGTTGGTCTTGATAATATACGTCAATAAAATTATACTACGATCCCTTGTTCCTGTCAATAAAAAAGCCACGGCTTATCCGGCGAAACTTCCGGAAAAACCGTGGCTTTTGAACATATTTAGCCGTCAGCTCAGAGCTGAGTCAAGGCCGGCATGGAGGCACATATCCTTATAAGAGGATACCACCTTATCCAGGACCTCCTGTCCGTCAAGGGTGAGCCCGTTGTACTTGCCGTCAACGAAGGCGTAGTAGGTGTCGCCTTTTTTCACGATGTCGAACTGCGTAGAGGCTCCCTCAGCGGAGGTGAATTTTGAGGAGAACACCGGATCCTTCAGCTCAGGGGAGTTATCTACGTCAATACCTGTCGCTCCGAAGTAGCAGATCGAGTTGTAGAAGGAGGTGAAGTAGCCCTCGATCTCAGCATTGGAGATGTCGATCGTGCTGCCTCTGCAAAGGAAATTGCCGTTCTCGTCCTTGGTGAATGAGTCCTCACCATTCTCGCAGGAGAAGCTGAACTCAGATACCATAGTCTGGGCGATATTGGTCATTTGCTGGTTGACATAATCATAGGGAGTGTAGTTGATAGGTCTCAGGTCTCCCCGGAGGTATAGTCCAACGATTTGGAGGTCCTCCATATAGATGTAGTAATAATTCGTGTCAGCGTTGCAGGGAGCAACGAGCATATGCCTTGTAACGCCGTCAAAGCTCTTGATCTCAAACTCGGCGAAGGGGTGGTCAAGGCCGAATTTTGCCAGCTGGCTGGGGTCGTCTGACAGCACCTGGTCAGCGGAAACACGCTCCATGGTGGTAAGTCGTGCTGAGATCTCAGACTGATCCAGTGCAAGGGAGGAATACTTTCCGTCCAGGCTCCAGGGCTGGTCAGCAGCGCTTCTGGTGAGCTTGTAGACCTGGTTTCCGTCCTTGTAAGCGGAGATCTCCATGGTGTCGATCTCGTCAAAGGGCATGAAATCACTGGCTTTCAGGTCCAAACGGTCGATCACGATGCCGCTTGCATCAGGGGCCTCTATGGTGTAGATCTTGTTGCGGTCATCGACCATTATGTAGGTGTATATATCTGTGGCAGTGTTGTCGCCCAGCATGATAGTATGCTGGCCGTCGGGAAGAGTCAGGGTCAGCTTGTATGGGTCGTCAAGGCCGTACTCCTTTATCTTGTCGTCGGTGGCTTCGCCGTAGTTTCCGTGAGCCTCCAGCGAAGATGCTGACAGGCAGATGCCGTCGATGGAGGAGGAGTTGGCGGAGAAGGTGCTGCCGTTGTCGAAGGAGGCGCTCCAAAAGCCCTCATCATCAATGTCAGCGGTGCAGACAGAGCCGTCTTTGAATTCAAACTTAACGTTAGTGACCTGAGCAGAGTCGAAGTTGGTAAGAATTAGGTCATCGGCCTCCTGAGCCTGTTTTTCGGCCTCCTTGTCCTTATGCTTGTTGACAGCATAGAGAGCGCCGAAGGAGCAGCCTGCCGCTACGATAAGGGCAGCAGCTGCGATAAGTGGTTTTTTCATTAAGCATATCTCCTTTTCAGCCAAACTGCTACGCCGGCGATAACAAGGACGATCGGAATCGCTGTGAAGATGTTGATAACGCCGGTAGCCTCTTCACCGCTGGAGAATGTCATTTTGTCGTAGGAGTTGGTCTTGATGCCGATACCCATGTCAACATCGCTGTTGTGGAGCCATGTGTTAGAGAAGAGGGTCAGTCTGCGGCTGTCGTAAAGAGTGAAATCATAGCCGTTAACGTCGATAAAGTCGTCGGTACCGATAAGGATCAGTCTTGCGCCGGTCTGCTTGTTGGTGGAGTAATAGCCCATCACAATGGGAGCGCCTGTCAGTTCCTCGCAGTCCTTAGCAGTCTCAGCGTCGCCGCCCTTGGGGGTGCTGACAACGGTGTAAGCGTAGCTGTCGGATGAGCTGGGAAGGTTCTCGATGATAGAGGCCTTCTCGATGAAAGCACTGTCAGAGCCGGTGGTCTTGAGGCTTCTTGTGTTTGAGATGTAGGAAAGGGGATACTTGCCGTCCCTGATAGCATTGTTGATCTCAGTAGTAAGGTCAACTGTGTACTCGTCAGAGGAATCTGGGAAGGATACCTGGAACCAAGCCGGATCCTGTACGCCCTCTCTGTTGGGGATAGTGATCGAGGGGTTGCTCTCAGTGATGATGTCGTAGTTTATACCAAGCTCGAACTTAGCCAGGATGTACTCAAGGTTGGTAAATCTGCCCTCAGTGTCACTGGGTCCGATGAGGACTGACAGAGCGCCTCCGTTGTCGATATAGCGGGTGAGCTTGTCACGGTCAGCGTCGGAGAGGTCACGGTCGATTCCTGCAAGGTAAACGATAGCAGCGTCATCAGGGATCTCGCCGGCCTCGCTCAGGTCAAGAGAGCGCACGTCGTAGTTGTCGGCCTTGATCTCGTCGCCGTAGGCGTAGTAGTTAGCCTCTAAGGTCTTGTCACTGTAGCCCTCGATGAAGTATACCACGGGGAGAGAGCCGCCAGCGATGCTCTGGATAGCGCCGGCGATGTATTCCTCGCCGCCGTAAGCGAATTCGCCGTTCTGATCCTTCTGGAAGATCTTTTCCAGAGAGATCTTTCTGGTAAGGTCTCCGCACTTGATGAACACATCACCTACGCTTGTGCCGAAGATCTCATTTGGGTCAAGGGACTTAGCAAGATCCTTCTCCTTGTCGGGGTCGAAGGCGGTGAGAGTGATGTTGTCACGCTCCTCAAGCTGAGTGAGAGTGTGATAGAGAGGAAGACCGGATCCGATCTCCTTCAGGTCCTCCATAGGAGAAAGGAAGTAGATGTCGATCTGCTTGTCCTTTGTTTCGTCAAGTACCTGCTCCATGATAGGAGAGAGAGTATATTTTCCCGAGGGAGTCATATCATACACCTTGTCGTAGTAGCTTGTGATGATATTGATCGGGATGAACACCAGCAGTACAAGTACAGCGATAGCGATGGCCACAGGGCCGGAGAGATTGAATTTCTTTTTCTGCATGATATATCACCCCTTGTTCCAGCGTCTTTTCTCAAGTGAGATGTAGTTCCACACGAGAGCGACGATAATAGCAGATGCGAAGAAAACGATGTCTGAAAGTCTGATGAAGCCCTGAGAGAAATACTCAAATCTGGGCTGAGCTGCGAAGGCGTACAGCGCAGAGTGGAGCTTCGGATACTGAGCGATGAAGCCTGTCTGAGCGAAGTCGTCCACAAAGAGGAAGGCGAACATCACGATCTCGCCAACGATAGCGGCGATGATGGAGTTCTCAGTGAATGAGGAGATCAGCATACCGATAGCGATGTACATAGCTCCCCAGCAGAAAAATCCGATGTAAGCGCAGACAAGCTGGCTCACTACCACCTCGCCCTTGATCGCAGTAACGATAGGGAAGAGGGTGGAGCCCAGGATCATGAAGAGGAACACTGTGATATTTGCCAGGAACTTGCCCAAAACGATCTGTGCCACGTTCACCGGCGAGGTCATCAGCAGCACCTCGGTGCCGAATTTCCGCTCATCAGCGAAGGTACGCATGGTGATGATCGGTACCAGGAAGATGAAGTAGAAAATGACGTTGTAGAAGATCCCTGCAAAGGAGAACTCATACACGTTTGATTCCATGTCGCCGATGCCTGTGTTGAACATATAGGTGAACAGGAACATGAACAGAGCCGCCAGTATGTAGGCGAAGGGGGTGTAGAAGAAGGATTGCAGCTCCTTTTTATAGATAGAAAGCATTATTCCTCACCCTCCTTTCCGTCGAAGTCATCTTTGTTGAGCTCAAGGGGGCTGGGCTGACCGCCCACCTCATCCCAGAGAGCGTCGATGCCCTTTTTCTCGCTCTCAGAATTGATGAGCCTTGTGAAAACGCTTTCCAGATTGGGCTTTTCGGTGAAGATCTCGGTGATCTGGATCTTGCGGGCCAGCAGCTCGCTCATGATAGCGCTGCGGACCGTATCGGCGTCGTCCTTTGTGGAGACAGTGAATGCGAAGAAGTCGTTGCCCTCGGCGTCGATAGCAGTGATCTCGGCCACGCCCTGAGTGTTCTCGATGACCGCAGCAGCACGGCTCCGGTCGCCCTTGATCTTGATGTGGAGGATAGTGCTCCCGCCCACGGAGGCCTCAAGGTTCTCGATAGTGTCGATGGCCTTGATAACGCCCTTGTTGATGATGACGACTCTGTCGCAGACCTCGCTGACCTCGCTGAGGATATGTGAGCTAAAGATGACTGAGTGGTCTTTTTTGAGGCTTTTGATGATGTTTCTGACCTCCATCACCTGATTTGGGTCAAGGCCAACGGTAGGCTCGTCCAGTATCAGGAATTTCGGGTCGCCCAGCAGAGCCTGAGCAAAGCCGACACGCTGTTTATAGCCCTTTGACAGGTTTTTGATGAGCTTTTTCTGAACGTCGGTGATGTTCAGCAGCTTCATGACTCTTTCAATCTCGTCGGAGCGCTTTCCGTAGGGGATGCGCTTGAGCCCGGCGCAGAACGAGAGGTATTCCCTCACCCTCATATCGGGGTAAACAGGCGGGATCTCAGGCAGATAGCCGATGTTGGACTTGGCCTTTACGGGGTCCTTGGAAACATCGACTCCGCAGATCTCTACGGATCCGCCGGACATGGGCAGGAAGCCGGAGATCATGTTCATAGTGGTGGATTTTCCGGCGCCGTTTGGTCCGAGAAAACCCAGGATCTCATTATCGTTTATGGTAAAGCTGATATTGTTCACAGCCAGATTATTGCCGTAAAACTTAGTAAGTTTATCAATAGTGATCATGAGCTTCTCCTTTCTGAATGTAATATAATAAGGTATAATAGAGCCATTGGGCAAAATGCGCATAGTTATACATTATACTGTTTTATTATCGCAGAATAATATTACAGCAATGTTAACGCAAAATGAACGAAATGTTAATTAACGAGCCCCGGGAGCACCTCTCCGGCGGCTATGATCGGAGTAAATCATATACCGAAAATGTGAAAACAGCGTGAAGAATTACTGTTGTACCGGTGAATAATGGGATGGCTGATTAGATCAGAAAAGCCGTTAACATTACGTTCACAAACTCAAAAATAGGCTCAGAAGCCAGGTGAGCAAAATGTACAAAAATTGTGATGGGTATGTGTGCATTGCACCAAAAATTGAGAGTACAAAATGTGAAAACCTTGCAAACTGTTGACATAACCGAAAATGTAGAATATAATTAGTTTGAAAATAGTTTGGGCTTTGTGTACCCTTTTGCCATAAAGGGCACACAGTGTACGAAGTATTTTCGTATACATTTTTCTGCGAGGAGCAGAAAAGGTCACTTTTTTATCCATTTTTAATACCATATTATTATGAGAGGGGTTAAAAAACAAATGATTAGCAAAAAGAACAAGGCACTCGTAGCCGGCATTCTTACAGCTGCTATGTCTGCCACAGCAGTTGTTCCTGCATTTGCGTCCGCAGCTCCCGAGCCGAACACATATGCTAAGGAGAACGATGCTAACACATCATACGCTAAGATGTTCGAGTCTCTGTATGACGATGTTATCACAAACGGCCAGGATAACGGCTACCTGAGCAAGAACACAAACGGCGGAGATTCCTTCGGTATTCCTTACCACTCTGTTGAGACTCTCGTTATCGAGGCTCCTGACTACGGTCATGAGACTACATCTGAGGCTATGTCCTACATCGCTTGGATCACAGCTATGCACGATGTACTGGCTGACAAGGGTCGCATCAACGGTTCTACCGGCGACCTCCAGAGGGGCTGGAAGACACTTGAGGCTATGATCCCTGGCTGGTCTAAGAACGCTTATGGCTCATCCACAAAGTATGAGACTATCTTCACTCAGGATAGACTTAAGGCTGATACAACAACTGAGGAGAACGATCCTTCCAAGTACCCTGCTAAGAAGAACGGCGTGGACGGTATCAACCCCCTGTACAAGCAGATGCAGGAGAGCTACACTGGCGATAAGGGTTACTACATGATGCACTGGCTGGCTGACGTTGAAGACTGGTATGGCTTCGGCGGCGGCAACGGCAAGTTCACATTCATCAATACATTCCAGCGTGGTGAGCAGGAGTCCTGCTTCGAGACAGTTCCTCACGGCTGTATCGAAGAGCTCAAGTACGGTATGGATTATGTAGATCCCAGCTCACAGGGCAAATACAAAAAGACTGGTATCAAGGCTGTATTCAACGGCTGGCAGAACCAGGGCGATATCTCACCTCAGTACGGCTTCACAAATGCTCCTGACGCTGAGGATCGTGCTATCCAGGCTATCTTCTTCGCTAACCAGTTCGGTCTTGCAGGCGGCAAGGATCTGTCTGACGAGGCTGGTAAGATGGGTGACCAGTGCCGTAACGATATGTTCGATAAGTACTACAAGGCTATCGGCTGCCAGGACATCGGTTCTACCTCTGCTGGCTTTGATTCACAGCACTTCCTCATGGCTTGGTACACAGCTTGGGGCGGATCAACTCTGCCTTGGTACAGCACTGAGGGCTACGACTGGGCTTACCAGATCGGCTGCTCACACTCTCACCAGTTCTACCAGAATCCTCTGGCTGCTTACGCTCTGGCTTATGATCCTAACATCAGCGCTGGCATGGGCGGTAAGAGCTCTGCAAACCGTGAGCAGGCTATCAAGGACTACAAGGAGTCTCTCAAGAGACAGATCGAGATGTATATGTGGCTGCAGTCTGCTAACGGCCCCTTCGCCGGCGGATGCACAAACTCTAAGAACGGTAAGTACGAGAAGTACGATTCTTCTGAGGCTACATTCTACGATATGGTTTACGTTCCCCATCCTGTATACGCAGATCCTGGTTCTAACCACTGGATCGGTAACCAGGTATGGTCTACTCAGCGTCTTGCTGAGCTGTACTACTACATCAAGACTAATAACAGCGATGTAACTGGTCTCAAGGGCGATAAGTCCAAGGGCGAGCAGACCTACGGCGGCAAGAGCCTTGAGGAAGCTCTCGAGATGATCCTCAGCAAGTGGATCGACTGGTTCCTCGGTGAGGTACAGTGGAATGTTACTGACAAGGACGGCAACGTTATGGAGTATGCTATCCCTGCTAACCTCGATTGGACCGGTCAGCCTGGTACAAACTGGGATGAGAACTCTACATTCGATCAGAGCACAAATGCTAACCTCACCTGCAAGGTTCGTGACTACGGCCAGGGAGATATCGGATGCGTATCTTCACTGTGTAATACTCTTATCCTCTACGCTGCTGCTAACGAGACTCCTGCTGCTGCTGCTCAGGACGACAACGGAACAACTCGTGGAGAGAAGTGCCTGCGTACAGCTAACAAGCTCATGACAGCTCAGTGGAATCTGGGTCGTGACGATATCGGTATCGCTTACGAGGGCTCTAACGGAAGCTACAAGCGTATCTTCGAGCAGGAAGTATTCATTCCTGATGGATTCAACGGCACAATGCCTGATGGCTCTAAGCTCGAGGCTGGCAACTCAACATTCTCCTCTATCCGTGAGAAGTATGCTCAAGATGAGATGTACCAGGCTTGTAAGGCTGTTTACGACCAGACAAAGGAAACTGAGGACTACAAGTTCATAGTTCACAGATTCTGGCATATGGGTGATGCCCTCATGACAACTGGTATGATGGCTCTCCTGTATCCTGAGGTTGAGCCCGATGGCGGCACAACACCTGAAACAGATCCTCCGACTGCTGATTGGGGCGATGCTAACGTTGATGGTAAGGTAGACCTCCAGGATGCTGTTGCTATCCTCCAGTACTCTGCACTTCCCACAAAGTACCCGCTGACTGATCAGGGTATGCTGAACGCTGACGTTGTTGACAACGGTACTTCCGGTGTTAACGGTATCGACGCTCTGTCTATCCAGATGTATGATGCTAAGCTCATCAAGCAGGATGAATGGCCTATCACAAAGGCAGCTCAGGACGCTAAGCTCAAGTAATTTAACCAAACATATTATAAAGGAACGCTTCGGCGTTCCTTTATTTTTTTCCTGTTTCCCTTGCAATCTTCGTTCTGTTGTGGTATAATAATATAATAGCATAGTTGTGCAATAACGAAATTTTTCAGGAAAGCAGGCGATAAAGTGCTGAAAAGTATGACAGGCTACGGACGAGCACAGAAGATCCTCAGCGGACGTGATATCCTTGTGGAGATCCGCTCCGTTAACCATAGATATTACGAGTATTCCTCACGGATCCCCAGAGCTTACGGCTATATCGACGAAAAGCTGAAGGCTCTGCTGAAGACCGGCATCTCCCGTGGAAAGGTGGAGGTCTCGGTCAATATCAGCAACATCGAGGGCAGAGATACCGAGATCGCTGTGAATAGGGGAGTTGCTGAGGGCTATGTCAATGCCCTTCGCAAGCTCAACCAGGAAATGGGCTCCGACGGCAAACCTTGGCTGGAGGACGACCTCAAGCTCTCAAAGCTCATAAAGCTGCCAGACGTTTTCAATATCCAGAAAACTCCCGATAACGAGGAGGAGGTCTGGAATGACGTGCGCACCGTTGCTGAGGAGGCTCTGGAGCGCTTCGTCACAATGCGCCGGACTGAGGGCGAAAAGCTGAAGGCCGACGTATCTGAAAAGGCTGATGGCATCCTTGAAATGGTGGCAAAGGTGGAGGAGCTCTCTCCCGTTACTGTGGAAAACTACCGCAACCGCCTCTACCAGAAGCTCACCGAGGTGCTTGAGGGCAAGGACATCGACCAGCAGCGTATCCTCACCGAAGCTGCGATATTTTCCGAAAAGATCGCTGTTGACGAGGAGACCGTCCGCCTGCGCAGCCATATCGCTCAGCTGAAGGATATGCTCTGCTCAGAGGAGTCTATCGGCAGAAAGCTGGACTTCATCGTTCAGGAGATGAATCGTGAGGTCAACACCATCGGCTCCAAGGCTCAGGATCTGAATATCACCAAGATCGTGGTGGATATGAAGGGCGAGATCGAGAAGATCCGTGAGCAGATCCAGAATATTGAATGATGAAGCTGATAAACATCGGCTACGGAAATATGATCTCCGCAGCTAGGATAATTACTATCGTCAGCCCGGATTCCGCCCCAATAAAGCGCCTTATCCAAGAGGCGAAGGACGACGGAAGGGCAATCGACGCTACTTATGGCAGAAAAACAAGAGCGGTCATCGTTATGGACAGCGGACACATCATCCTCTCGTCCCTGATCACCGAAACTCTTGCTTCACGCATAAATGAGACTGGAGGTCCAGAAAATGAATAAGGGCAGACTCATCGTGTTCTCCGCTCCCTCAGGCTGCGGAAAGGGCACAATGCTGGCTGAGATCCTGAAGGATCCGGCCTTTCGCTGCTCGATCTCTGCAACAACACGGGCTCCCCGTGTAGGTGAGGTCGACGGCGTGAATTACCACTTCCTCCAAAAGGAGGATTTCCTTGCGAGAGTGGAAAAAGGCGAGTTCTTAGAGCACGCCGAGTACGTTGGGAATTGCTACGGCACACTTCTTTCTGAGGTGGACCCCTACCTTGATAAAGGCATAAACGTTATCCTTGAGATCGAGGTGCAGGGCGCTATGAAGGTCAAGGAGATCCGTCCCGATGCGCTGTTCATTTTCATAGTTCCCCCCTCGATAGCCGAGCTCCGCAGACGCCTGAACAAGCGTGGCACTGAGCAGGCTGATGTTATCGAGAAGAGAGTCTCAGAGGCAGCCGGAGAGATCTCCAAGGCGCCAAATTACGACTACGTTATCGTCAACGACGCTCTTGAGGACGCCGTAAGCGACTTCTTCGCCGTAATCCGTGCGGAGCAGCTTAAGACTGAGTCAAGACGTGAATTTATAGATGAGGTGATAAAAAATGCTTAGACCAGCAGTAAACCAGATCATATCCAAGAACGAGAGCTGCTATTCTCTCGTTATCGCAGTTGCAAAGCGAGCTAGAGAGATCGCTGACGAACTCATCGCCAACGAGCAGACTCTTGAGGAGAAGCCCGTTAAGACTGCCGTTGAGGAGCTTGCAAGCGGCAAGTGCAAGATCGTAAACACTGACGAAGAGGAGTAATATGCCACTTATTGCGGAAACCGCCGTCAGCGGTACCTCCGCCACCTTCGATATGCTGTTCAGCTACGCAGTGCCGGAGGATATGTCCGGGACTCTGCGGGCGGGCTGCCGAGTTTTGGTGCCATTCGGAAGAGGAAACAAGCGTCGGATCGGCGTTGTCATGGGGCTTTCCCAGGGCGACACCTCCCGGCTGAAGCCTCTTGCGGCTATGGTGGACACCGACCCGATCGTTTCGGAGGAGCTGCTAGAGCTGGCGAAATACCTCCGTGAGCAGACCTTTTGCACCTATTTTGAGGCTGTGAAGATCATGCTCCCTCCCGGAATGGGCGTCAAGGCCAAGGAGAGCTTCTCGCTCAATGAGGCCTTTACCGATGTGGAGTCTCTTAGTCCCGAGGCTGCTGAGCTTTTACGCTCAGTCTGCGAGCTTTCGGGCAAGGAGCTGACAGAGGTGATCACCGCCTACATGGAGGGGCACGGGCGAAGGCTCCCGGACGAGCTCTGCGATGCGGGTGCTCTGGAGTCAAGCAGCGCTTTCCGGCAGAATGTTGGCGACGCTTCCCTGCGAATGGTGCGGCTTTCCGATGAGTATTTGGCCTCTCCGGAGAAATTCGACCTTACTCCCAAGCAGAAAAAGGCTGCCGAATTCCTTGAGGAATACGGTGCGGCGGCTGTGAAGGAGGCTGCATATATGTGCGGCTTCACTACGGCTGTTATCAAGCGGCTTTGCGCCGCCGGTGCTGCGGTGGAGTACGATATGGAGGTCTACCGGCCTGTGGAAGACAGCTCGGTGGAGCGGCTTGACCCGGAAGATGTGATCCTTTCCGGTGAGCAGCAGACCGTCCATGATCAGGTGCTTTCTCAGCTCCAGCTGCGCCAGCCGGGAGTTTTCCTCCTGCACGGCGTCACCGGAAGCGGAAAGACCTCAGTCTACGAAAGGCTCATCAACGACACAGTGAAAATGGGAAGGCAGGCAATGCTGCTCATACCAGAAATTGGCCTTACACCCCAGGTATTGGGGCGGTTTCGGACGCTTTTCGGAAGCAGGGTCGCAGTTATCCACAGCGGCCTCTCTCTGGGACAGCGCCTGGACGAATACAAGAGGATAAAACGGGGAGATGCGGACATCGTCGTCGGCACGAGAAGCGCAGTTTTCGCTCCCCTTACTGATATAGGACTCATCGTTATCGATGAGGAGGGCGAGCGCTCCTACAAATCGGACAGTGCTCCCCGATACAGCACCCACGATGTGGCGAAGCAGCGTTGTAAGGCGCACTCTGCCTGCCTGCTGCTGGCCTCCGCAACGCCCTCTATCGAGAGCTATTATCTGGCGGAGCGAGGCGTATACCGGCTCCTCACAATGAAGAACAGGTACCGCAGCGGCCCTCTGCCTGAGGTGGACATCGTGGATATGAACATCGAGCGTGAGGAGGGCAATGCCTCGGAATTCAGCCGAAAGCTGGTCAGCGAGGTCAAGGGAGCTCTCAGCCGGGGCGAGCAGGCCATACTTCTGCTCAACCGCAGGGGCTACCACACGATCATAAGCTGCTGCGACTGCGCACAGCCGCTGTACTGCCCAAATTGCTCGGTCCCCCTGACATTCCATAAGCGCAACAACAAAATGATGTGCCACTACTGCGGCTATGCCGGAGATCCGCCGGAGACCTGCCCAAGCTGCGGCTCATCAAGACTGAAAAGCATGGGATCTGGCACTCAGCGGCTCGAAGAGGAGCTCAGCGGCCTTTTCCCGGAGGCGAGGATCCTTCGAATGGACGCCGATACCACATTTTCCCGGTACTCCTATGAGAAGAACTTCACGGCCTTCCGTGACCGTGAGTACGACATCATGGTGGGGACTCAAATGATCGGCAAGGGACTGGATTTCCCCGGAGTTACGCTAGTTGGCGTGCTTTCCGTGGACAAAGCGCTCTATGCCGGAGACTTCCGCAGCTACGAGCGTACCTTCTCCCTGATCACTCAGGTCGTTGGACGAAGCGGACGCAGCGAGGCCCAGGGAAAAGCGGTGCTCCAGACCTTCATTCCGGAGCACTACGTCATGGCACTGGCCTCTCAGCAGGACTACGAGGCCTTCTACAAGGAGGAGATCGCGATCCGCAGAACGCTGATCTTTCCGCCAATATGCGACCTCTGTGTGTTCAGCCTGTCCTCAGTGGAGGAGTGGGCAGTCCACGCCGGAGCAATGGCTGTGGCGGAGCTGATGAGCCGAAAGCTGAGGGAGCTCTCCCCGAAAACTCCAGTCCGTGTGCTGGGACCCGTCCGTGCAGCCTATGGCAAGATCGGAGGCCGGCACCGCTGGCGAATTCTAATGAAATGCAAAAATACTGCGGAGATCCGGGGCTTTATCCGGGAAGTCCTCACCGAAAGCGGTAAGCTGAAGGAGATGAGGAGAGTCCTGATAACTGCCGATATGAACGGCGACGCAGGTGTTTGATCTAATGAAAAGGAAAGGATAGCAATGGCACTGAGAAAAATTTTAACTGATAAAGACGAAATGCTCCACAAGGTCTGCAAGCCCGTTGAAAAATTCGACGAAAAGCTGGGGATCCTGCTGGACGATATGCACGAAACTCTGGACAAGGCGATGGGTCTTGGCTTGGCGGCTCCTCAGATCGGGATCTGCCGCAGGATCTTTATCATGCACCTTGAGGACGGTCCTGTGGAGGTGATCAACCCCGAGGTCACAAACCGCCAGGGCAAGCAGAGAGTGCAGGAGGGCTGCCTTTCCTGCCCGAATTTATGGGGATATGTGACCCGTCCCATGAGCGTTCACCTGAAGGCTCAGGACAGGCACGGAAACTGGTTCGAGCGTGACTTCACCGAGCTGGGAGCTCAGTGCGTCTGCCACGAGAACGACCATCTGGACGGCCACGTTTTCACCGAGATCGTTGAGGAATTTTTCGTTCCTGAGGAGGACTGACCATGCGTATAGTTTTCATGGGAACTCCGGATTTTGCGGTGCCTTGCCTGCGAGTGCTGGCGGAAAGCAGCCATGAGGTGGCCGCTGTCTTCACTCAGCCTGACAAGCCCAAGGGCAGAGGGTACAAGATGATCCCCACCCCGGTGAAGGCTGCCGCAGAGGAGTACGGCCTGAAGGTCTGCCAGCCCCTTTCTCTGAGAAAGGGGGAGGACGCTGAGAAGTCGATGCAGATCTTGAACGATATTGCTCCCGACCTTATCGTGGTAACTGCCTATGGACAGATCCTTCCCAAGGCTGTTCTGGAGCTGCCAAGGTACGGATGCATAAACATCCACGCTTCCCTCCTTCCCAGGTACAGGGGAGCTGCTCCCATCAACTGGGTGCTGCTCAACGGCGAGAAGGAGACCGGTGTCACCTCTATGCAGATGAGCGAGGGTCTGGACACCGGCGATATGCTGATCGCAAGAGCTGTTGAAATTGGCGAAAATGAGACCTATCAGGAGCTTTACAGCCGACTGTCACAGCTGGGCGGAAAGGTTCTTATGGAGACCATTGAGGCTCTTGAGGCAGGCAGACTTGACCCCGTCCCTCAGGACGACGCCCAGAGCTGCTACTCACCCATGATCCGGAAGGAGATGAGTGCCCTGGACTTCTCTGAAACCGCCGAAAAGATCCACAACACTATCCGTGGAGTGACCGGCTTCACCACAATGAACGGCAAGCGTCTGAAGGTCTTCCGCTCGGAGATCTCGGACGATATTGCTCCGGGAACAGAGCCCGGGACCATTGTCGATACTGAGTCCTTCGCTGTGGCCTGCGGAGACGGCAGAGCTGTTGTTTTCCGTGAGATCCAGCTGGAGGGCAGCAAACGAATGAACACCGCTGACTTCCTCAGAGGAAGAAAGCTCACAAAGGGCGAAAAGCTCGGATAAGGAGGAAATATGCCTTACTATCTTTCGTTAGCACTGATCATTATTCTGCCGATCTTAGCGCAGATCCATGTTAGCTCTACCTTTAATAAATACGCCAAGGTCCGCAACGCCAGGGGACTTACCGCCGATCAGGTGGCAAGGCAGATCCTTGACAGCAACGGCCTGTACAACGTGGGGATCGAGCACATTTCCGGCAAGCTCACTGACCACTACGACCCCACAGCAAATGTTGTCCGCCTGTCTGACTCCACCTTTGGCCAGACCTCAGTGGCAGCCATCGGAGTTGCAGCTCATGAGTGCGGACACGCCTGCCAGCACGCCGAAAACCACGCTCCTATCGTAGTTCGCAGCAAGCTGGTGCCTGTGACGAATATCTGCTCACGTCTTTGGTACTTCGTTGTGCTCATCGGCGCAGTAGTCTTCCAGATCTTCCCGGCGCTGGTCTACATCGGCATCGCAATGTTCGGCGCAGTCGTTCTTTTCCAGCTGGTGACTCTCCCTACTGAGCTCAATGCCAGCGGCAGAGCCCTGAAAACTCTGGAAAATGACATGATCCTTGAGCAGTCCGAGGTGCCTCAGGCTAGAAAGGTGCTGACCGCAGCCGCAATGACCTACGTCACCGCTCTGGTAACATCTCTGATCCAGCTCCTGAGACTTCTCAGCTCGTTCAACAGAAGATGACGGATCCCCGATATTTAGCCGTAAAGCTGCTGTGCCAGACCTTTTCAGGAGGGAGCTACTCCAACATCCGGCTCAGCAGCGGTCTTGATTCATCAGACCTTGACCAGCGTGGCCGAAGGCTCTGCTCCGCAATTTACTACGGAGTCATTGGCCGGAGGATCACTCTGGATCACATCATCGGCAGGCTCTCGGCTCGTCCGATCGGCAAGCTGGACGACGTAATTGTAAATATATTGCGGTGCGGGATCTACCAGATCCTGTACATGGACAGCGTCCCTGACAACGCCGCAGTAAATGAGAGCGTCGGCCTTGCCAAGAAGTTCCGCAAGGCCAGCGCTTCCGGCATGGTCAATGCTATCCTGCGGAATTTCATCAGGGGAGGAAAGTCCCTTGACCTGCCGAAAAACAGCCTTTCTGCTATGTCGGTGGAGCTATCCGCTCCTGAGGAGCTTGTCAGCAGTCTGACTGCCGACTATGGCAGCCAGCACACCGAGAGCTTTCTCCGGTTTGCGCTGGAGGCGCCTGTCACATACCTTCGCCGCAATCATCTCAGGTGCTCCCATGAGGAGCTGATAGAGGCGCTGGGGGAGCTTCCGGCAAGGCAGCTGAGACAGTTCTCCTATGCTGTGGAAAACGGCGATGTTACGGCAACTGAGGCCTTCAAGAGGGGCTTTTTCCATGTTCAGGATCTGTCCTCTCAGCTCTGTTGCGAAACCCTTGCTCCCACAGAGATGGACACGGTGCTGGACATCTGTGCGGCTCCCGGAGGCAAGACCTTCACTATGGCGGAGCTGATGAACGGTAAAGGGAAGATTTTCGCCTTTGACCTTCACGAGAAGCGAGCCGGTCTTATCCGCAGCGGTGCGGAAAGACTGAGACTTACCAATATATCGGCAAAAGCCGGGGACGCAACTGTGTTTGACCCGGATATGCCGAAATTCACGAAGATCCTCTGCGACGTGCCCTGTTCCGGCTTCGGAGTCATCGGGCGAAAGCCTGAGATCAGGTACAAGAGCCTTTCGGAATTCAGCCGTCTGCCGGAGATCCAGTACAATATTGCTCGGAACGCTTTGAACTATCTTGCTCTCGGCGGAGAGCTGGTATACTCCACCTGCACCCTCCGAAAAGCCGAGAACGATCAGGTGGTGGAAAGGCTCCTCCGGGAAAACGCTGACCTTGAGGCGGTGCTCCTTCCCGAGCTGCCCGGCCTGCCAAGGGACAGCAAAGCCACGCTCTTCCCCTCAGAGCTCACAGGGGACGGTTTTTTCATTGCAAAATTCAGAAAAGTCAGGTGAAGTCATTGGAAAAGACAGATATCCTCAGCCTAACTCCCGAAGAGCTGGCAGAGCAGCTTGCCCTTATGGGAGAGAAAAAATTCAGGGCGAAGCAGATCTTTCAGTGGCTCCATGTAAAACGAGTCTTCGATTTCGACAAAATGACTGATATATCTGTCCAATTGCGGCAGCGCCTGAAAGAAAAATTTTGTGTAAATGGACTATTTGTGCAGAAAAGACTTGAATCTGCTATAGATAATACGGTAAAATATCTCTATAGGCTTTCTGACGGCAATTTCGTGGAGACTGTCCTTATGGAATATAACTATGGCCGGAGCATATGCGTGTCCACTCAGGTGGGCTGTAAGATGGGGTGCAATTTCTGCGCCTCAACTATTGCAGGCTACGTCCGCAGCCTTTCCCCTTCAGAGATCCTCATGCAGATTTATGAGACTGAGCGTGACGCCGGGATCAGGGTCTCGGGGATAGTGCTCATGGGGATCGGCGAGCCTCTGGATAACTTCGACAACGTCATGCGCTTTCTGGAGCTTGTCTCCCACAAGGACGGCAATAACCTTAGCCTGCGCCATGTTTCGCTCTCCACCTGCGGGATAGTCCCCAGGATCTATGAGCTGGCCGAAAAGCGGCTGGGTCTTACATTGTCAGTTTCCCTGCACAGCGCCGACGACAAAAGAAGGTCAGAAATAATGCCTGTCAACCGAACATATAATATAGGGGAGCTCATCGAGGCTTGCCGGTATTATATCCAGCATACAGGACGGCGTGTCACCTTTGAGTACGCCGTTATCGAGGGAGTCAATTCCTCTGAGGCCGACGCCGATAAGCTGTCAGGCCTTTTGCATGGGATGAACTGCCATGTGAACCTTATCCCTGTGAACAAGGTCAGGGAGAGAAACTATCACACCGCCCGCTCCGGAGTCGCCAGGTTTGCGAAAATGCTGGAGCAGCGTGGTATAAACGCTACCGTGCGGCGTACCCTCGGCAGCGATATAGAAGCCGCCTGCGGTCAGCTCAGACGTGACGCCGGTCAGCAGGACGGTAATTTGAAAGGAGGCGCAGATCAGTGAGATTTCGATCCGGGACCGATATCGGTCTCATGCGTGAGGAAAATCAGGACGCTGTAAGATGTGAATATTTCGGCCATAATGTGCTGGCTGTGGTCTGCGACGGAATGGGCGGCGAAAGAGCCGGCAAGGAGGCAAGTGCTCTTGCTACAGAAGAGTTCTTCCAGCGCTTCTCGGCCGGATACAGCGAGAGCCTCTCGGATGAGGAGATCCGCAAGCTGCTGATAACCTCCGTTTCTGCGGCAAACACTGTGATCTATACAAGAGGAAGGCTGGATTTCAAGAATTTCGGCATGGGCACCACCTGCGTGGCGGCCTTCGTTACCGCAAAAACAGCCTTTATCATAAATGTGGGCGACTCAAGAGCTTATCTCATAGCAGATAACGGCCTGCACCAAATAACTACCGATCATAACGTTCCCTCGCTCCTTCTTGAGCAGGGCAAGATCACCGAGGCCGAGGCTGAGGTCCACCCCCAAAGACATATGCTCGTGAGAGCTGTGGGCGTGGAGAAAACAGTCCAGCCCGATACCTTCATTCTCGATTACGAAGATAAGATCAGCTTGCTGCTTTGCTCCGACGGCCTGTCGGGCTATTGCAGCGACGATGAGATATATGACGTGATCGCCGAAGCTCCCTTCGACAGCGTCACTGATGAACTGATAAACCTGGCCCTGAGCAAGGGCGGCCGTGATAATGTCACTGTTGCGGTAATTTCTGATTAAAACAGAAGGAAGGATAATGAAATGGATAAGTACATTGGCAAAAAGCTAGACGGGAGATATGAGATCACCGAGCTTATCGGAGTCGGCGGCATGGCCGAGGTCTATAAGGGCGTTGATGTCATAGACAACAAGACCATCGCTATCAAGATCCTGAAGAAGGAGTACGCCGAGAATGAGGAGTTCCTCCGCAGATTTAGGAACGAGTCGAAGGCCATTGCCGTTCTCTCTCATCCTAATATCGTCAAGATCTACGACGTAGGCTTCTCCGACAAGATCCAGTACATCGTTATGGAGTACATCGACGGTATCACTCTCAAGGAGTATATCGAGGAGGAGAAGGTCCTCACTTGGAAGGACACAGTTCACTTCGTTATCCAGATCCTCCGTGCCCTCCAGCACGCCCATGACAAGGGCATCGTTCACCGTGATATCAAGCCCCAGAACATCATGATGTTCACCGACGGCACTATCAAGGTCATGGACTTCGGCATCGCCAAGTTCGCCCGTGAGGAGGGCAAGACTGCTACCGATCAGGCTATCGGCAGCGTCCACTATATCAGCCCCGAGCAGGCAAGCGGCAATGTTACCGATGCTAAGAGCGACATCTACTCCGTGGGAGCTATGATGTATGAGATGCTCACCGGCAAGAAGCCCTTCGACAGCGACAACCCCGTTGCTATCGCTGTTATGCATATGCACGACATTCCCGAGCGCCCCAGAGCTATCAACCCTGACATCCCTGACGGCCTTGAGGAGATCGTTCTCAGAGCCATGGAGAAGGCTCCCGAGGACAGATACCAGACAACTGCCGATATGATCGCCGACATCGAGGCTTTCAAGGCAGATCCTGAAATCACCTTCGGCTATTATCAGGAGGAGGACGAGATCAGCACTGAGGATACTCGTTTCTTCAACACTCAGGCTAATATCGACGCAGCTCAGCAGCAGGAGCAGTATCAGCAGGCTCCCGTTTATGCAGGTGCCGGCCAGCAGCAGAACGGCTATGCTGCCGGACCTCAGCAGTTCCAGCAGCCAGCTGCACAGCCCTACGGCAATGTTTACGACAACGATGATTACTATGACGACGAGGAGGAAGAAGAGGAGCAGCGCTCATCACTGGTAGTTCCCGTTCTTACCGCAGTCGTAGTCGTTGTCATCATCGTGGCAGTTATCTTCATCGCAACTCTCCTCAGCGGTCTGCTGAAGGACAGCGGTGACCACGGCGACTGGACAATGCCTAACTTCGTTGGTATGGATTTCAACGATGCAGTTGCTAAGTACGGAAACAATATCCAGTTCGAGAAAGAGAGCGAGGAGTATAACGAGGCCGACGCCGGTATCATCATCGATCAGGACATCAAGCCCGGTACTGAATTCAAGAAGGGCGATACGGTCAAGGTAAAGGTCAGCAAGGGCATGGAGACAGTTCTCGTGCCGGATTGCTCCAACATGAACCAAGAGATTGCCAAGGATCTCCTGCGGCAGCGAGGTCTGGAGTGCGAGGTAAAGAACTCCACCAGCTCAGAGGTCAAGAAGGGCTACGTCATCAAGACCGAGCCTGAGAAGGACGCTGAGGTCCACAAGGGCTCCACTATCATCCTCTATGTCAGCATGGGTATCGACGCAGGTACTATCAAGGTAGAGAACTTCGTTGGCATGAAGGCCGAGGACGCTGTTACCTACGCAGAGTACAAGGGCCTCAAGCCTAAGACTGAGCCTGTTGCTTCCTACAAGCCCGAGGGCGAGGTAGTTGAGCAGAGCATCGATAAGGACGAGAAGGTAGACGCCGGTACAGAGATCATCTTCAAGGTCTCCAACGGTAAGAACCCCGACGGCGAGATCAACTTCCAGGTACCCTTCCCCGCAGACGCAAGCGGACGATTCATCATCGACTTCACTCTCAGCAAGGAGGACGGCACAAAGGACGTTCAGTCCACAACAACTCTCCTGCTTCCTGAGATGGGCTCTATCACACAGAGCGTAAAGGGCTCCGGCGAGGACGTAAGCGTTATCGTAACTCTTACAAACCTGAATTCCGGCGCAAGAGCTACTATCGGAACTTATTCATTCAACTTCGCAGACAAGACCACCACAACACAGTCTGAGGACATCTACGGCGCATTCCAGCAGGTAGGCGGCTTCCCGGCTCCCACAGAGCCTGAGACAGAGGCTCCTCATGATCAGCCTGATACACCTCAGAACGACTACCAGCCCGGCGTAAACGGCGAGTACAGATCCGATGGCTCATGGGTATACTACAACGATGTAAGAGGCTCACAGGGCGATTTCTACAACGGTGTATGGACATGGTACCAGGACGGCGTAAACGGCTACTGGGATACAGACGGCTGGCACTGGGGCCAGAGACCTGAACCTGTTGTCACTCCCGACCCCAATAACGGCGGCGAGGGCGAAGGTCAGTAATGGCTGGCGCTGTTGTTAGCGGAATAATAACGAAATGCTTAGGGGGACTCTACACTGTAGAGTCCCCTGACGGCATATATGAGTGCAAAGCAAGAGGAGTATTCCGCAGCAAAGGGATAAGTCCTTCGGTGGGCGACCGAGTTGGCCTGACAGACGGCGTTATCAGCTCGATCGAGCCCCGGAGGAACTTCATCATCAGACCTCCTCTTGCAAACCTGGATCAGCTGATCTTCGTGGTCTCTACAGTGAGCCCGGCGCCGAATTACCTGATCCTGGACAAGTTTATCGCAGTTGCAGAGTACAAGGGCATAGCTCCGCTGCTGGTGATCACCAAGACAGACCTTGGGGACGCTTCTCCCATAAAGGAGATCTACGGCAGGATAGGGATAACAGTGCTGGAGGCCGACTATGACTCTCCTGAGTCCATCGAGGCCGTCCGGCAGGCTCTAAAGGGCAAGGTCAGCGCATTTACCGGCAATTCCGGCGCAGGAAAGTCCACCCTCCTCAATGCAGTAGACCCGACGCTGGACATCCCCACAGCAGAGATCAGCCGGAAGCTGGGAAGAGGCCGCCATACAACTCGCCATGCCCAGCTCTACAAGCTGGCTGAGGGAGGCTACATCGCCGATACTCCGGGCTTTTCCACCTTCGAGACAGGCCGCTATGACGTGATCCGCAAGGAGGAGCTGGCAGGCTGCTTCCGGGAATTCGACGGCCTGACCGACCAGTGTCAGTTCAGGGATTGCTCCCATACCTGCGAGAAGGGCTGTGCCGTTGTGGAGGCTCTTGGCAGGGGCGAGATCTCGGCCAGCCGCCACAGCAGCTACTGCGCAATGTACGAGGAAGCAAGACAGCTGAAGGAGTGGGAGCTGAAATGAGAAGGTGCCATATTTTTGCCGGCGGAGACCTGGGCAGCAAGGTGACGAAGGAGTATTTCCGCAGCAGACATGGCTTTGTGATCTGCGCCGACAGCGGCTATAAGCACGTTAAAAAGCTGGGGCTGAGGCCAGACATCATCGTGGGGGACTTCGACTCCTACAAGGGCAAGCTGCCGGAAAATGCAGAGATCATACGGACAGTTCCCGAAAAGGACGACACGGACACTCTCATGGCGCTGAAGATCGCCATTGAGCGGGGCTATCGTGAGATCTGGCTGTATGGAGCCTTGGGCGGAGAGCGCTTCGACCACTCTATCGCCAACCTCCAGCTCATGCTCTACGCAAGAGAGCAGGGCGCAAGGCTGATACTATGCGGGAATGAGTGGATCTCATTGCAGGGCAGCGACGAGGTGGAGCGTGATGCTCACTACTCAAAACAATACGGCGACCGGTATTTCTCCGTTTTCGCTGTCACGGATACTGTGAAGATCAGGCAGCTCTCCGGCGTGAAGTATCCCCTTGAAAACTACGAGATGAAGCGGAGCTTCCCCATAGGTGTCAGCAACGAGATCACCGGGGAGAGCGCCGTGCTGGACATCGAGAGGGGACTTGCCCTTGTGATACAGTCCTGAGTAACAAAAAGCCTCCTGCTGAATATAATGAATTATACCAGCTAAAGGAGGGTGCGAAATGAAAATAGTCGTCATAAAAAGCCCCCGGCTGCTCTCGGGACTGCTGAGAGCGGTTTTCGGGATCAGAAAGGGCGAAGAATGAGAAAGCCGCTCCTCAGGATTGGGGAGCGGTCTTTTTTCTTGTGAGATATAGCAGCCCAAGGCTGATCAGGATCCCGAAAAATGCCCCTGTGGAGTCCAGCAGCACGTCGGTGAATTGCCCCGACCTGCCCGGCACAAAGTGCTGGTGGAGCTCGTCTGAGCAGGCGTACAGGAAGCAAAAGCCAAGTGCAGCGCCGCTCTTCCGGGAGAGAGCCCTCCTGCGGCCGATAGCTCCAGAGGCAAAAAAGCCAAGAGCCAGATATATGGTGAAATGAGCGGTCTTGCGAGCCAGGTGCTGGAGCTTTTCCACCAGCTGCTGCTGCTCGTTTTCCTGCATGGTGCTGTATTTCGGCATGATCACCGAGACAACTGCTTCGATCACGCTGCCGCTGGTGTCGGTGGACTCCTCTGCGTCCTCAGTGGAAAACATAAAAATGGCAGTCATACAGACGATCGTCATAAGGATACACAGGATCCTGAGTGGAGAAAAGTGTGTGCTGGTGCTCTGCAATGGTGATACCTCCGGACAGTTCATTTATTGCGTTTTCTCTCAAATGAGGGGAAACGCTTTGCTTTTGTTCAGTAAAGCAAGGCCGTTCCGGAGCAGTTCCGGGACCTTGGCTCCCAGGCTAAAAGCCGGGCTTTCTGCTCTCTTAGTATACCACGATCTGAGGAATTTGTAAATACATGAAAATTGTAACCATTTAGTAACCTTTTGCACAAAAAAAGTCTTGTAACCTGAGAATAAAAATGGTATAATAAACCTATATGGACTTAATTTAGGATTATTTTTCGGAGGGAAAAATGAAGGGATTCTTTGCAAACATTTGGACAAAGCGAGTCTTTGCCGTGATCGGTGCGCTGTACGCATTTGCAGTCTGCGGGCTCTGCTATTACTCCATTTTCTACGACATTCACATTCAGTCAAGAGCATCCGTTTGCCTTATGGTATCGGGTATATCAGTGCTGGCACTGGTCATCATGCTCTACACACGCAAGCAGGTGCTGACAAGGATCTGCAGCTTTATCATTCTCCCGGCAATGCTGCCGGTGGTGCTTTTGTACTTCGGTAAGTGGGAGCTGATCGTTCCCATAATCATCACCGGAGTAGTGATTCTGCTGCTTTCCGGCGCAGGCGAAGGCATGAAGACCGCAATAGGTACAGTGGTGCTGCTGCTGTACATATTCGGAGCGCTGGGCTACTTCCTGTTCACCTCGTTCTTCGTGTCATCGGCTAAGCAGACCACCGTCAGAAGCGGAGTTTCGCCCTCGGGCAGATACCGCTACACCGTGGTGAACACAGAGGACTCCTCAAACGGCAGCACGGCTGTTTACGTTGAGCCAAACTTCGCTGACGTGAAGTACCCCATGATCACCTTCACTCTCAAAAATGAGAAGAGAGTGGTCTACCAGGTAAGGCCTATCAGCGAGAATATCGACATCCAGTGGACAACTCAGACTCGTCAGCAGATCACTGAGGAGCTCAATCATGTGTCTGATAACATCACAGTCCACCTTACCGAGAAGGAGCTTGAGAGCTTCGGCTACAGCTACGATTCAAGGCTCCAGCTCACCGACATCGACGTCTATGACCTCTTCGCCATAGGCAAGGGCGCAACGGATGTTGACCCGGTACGTCTTGACTCGCTCAACGATGAGCAGCTTGCCCACTTCGGCATAGCAAAGGACGGCTCAGGCAGATACTACATCACCGAGCCCTCCGCCGAGGTACTGGAGGACGCAGGCAAGAGCAGCGGCCAGAAGGTGTACTTCAGCGATCTCTCAGATGACGGCATCGAAGCCTGGGAGGACTGCTACCTTGACGATTACTACAGCCCCAGATTTAAGATAGAGGCTGACCAGTCCCTGTACCTCAGGGATCTCAATGACCAGCAGCTTGCCAAGCTGGGCGTTTCCGAATCGGGAGACGTTATGACATTCAATGGCAAGGTCTGCTTCCGCTATTACGTTGCGGAGCTGGACGATTACTACGACGTGGATTCACGTCATCTTTCCGTAGACCTGCTCAACTGACCGCATGACTTATTTCTGCGCCAGATGAGCGACCGGCTTTCCCTTCCGGCCTCTCAACGGAAAGAAAACCACCGGTAGCATAAAGGTCTGCACGCAGACTTAATATAATATTATCACTCAGGAGGTTATTATGAGCGAATTTTTCAAGAACATAGGAAAGATCCCCTACGAGGGCAAGGACTCCACCAACCCTCTGGCATTCAAGTACTATGACCCGGACGAGATCATCGGCGGCAAGACTATGAAGGAGCAGCTTAAGTTTGCACTTTCATGGTGGCACACAATGGGCGGCGACGGAACAGATATGTTCGGCGTTGGTACCGCTGACAAGAGCTGGGGCGAGGCTGATCCTACAGCAAGAGCTAAGGCTAAGGTGGACGCTGCTTTCGAGATCATGGATAAGCTGTCTATCGAGTATTTCTGCTTCCACGACAGAGACCTTTCTCCCGAGTACGGCGACCTGGCTGAGACAAATGCCAAGCTGGACGAGGTAACTGACTACATCAAGGCTAAGCAGGCCGAGACAGGCATGAAGTGCCTCTGGGGTACTGCTAAGTGCTTCGATCATCCCAGATATATGCACGGCGCCGGCACATCTCCCTCCGCTGACGTTTTCGCATATGCTGCTGCTCAGATCAAGAAGGCTATCGACTCAACTGTAAAGCTGGGCGGTAACGGCTATGTTTTCTGGGGCGGCCGTGAGGGTTATGAGACTCTCCTGAACACAAACATGGGTCTGGAGCTGGACAACATGGCTCGCCTGATGAAGATGGCTGTTGAGTATGCACGCTCTATCGGCTACAAGGGTGATTTCTACATCGAGCCCAAGCCCAAGGAGCCCACAAAGCACCAGTACGACTTCGATACTGCTACAGTTCTGGGATTCCTGCGCAAGTACGGCCTTGACAAGGATTTCAAGATGAACATCGAGGCTAACCACGCTACTCTGGCTCAGCACACCTTCCAGCATGAGCTGAGAGTTGCAAGAGATAACGGCTTCTTCGGCTCTATCGACGCTAACCAGGGCGATCCGCTGCTGGGCTGGGATACTGACCAGTTCCCCACAAACATCTACGACGCAGCTCTTTGTATGTATGAGGTGCTCAAGGCAGGCGGCTTCACAAACGGCGGTCTGAACTTCGACTCCAAGGCAAGAAGAGGCTCCTTCACACCTGAGGACATCTTCCACAGCTACATCGCCGGTATGGATACATTTGCTCTTGGTCTGAGGATCGCTCAGAAGATCATCGACGACGGACGTATCGACAAGTTCGTTGAAGACAGATATGCTTCCTGGACAACAGGCATCGGCAAGGACATCATCGACGGCAAGGTAGGCTTTGCTGAGCTTGAGAAGTACGCTCTGGAGAAGGGCGAGGTAACAGACTCACTCTCCAGCGGACGTCAGGAGATGCTTGAGGCTATCATCAACAACATCATGTTCAGCCTGTAAGAATAACTGTAAGGGACGTTTGGACGCCTCTCCCCGAGGGGACGGCGTCCGGGCGTTTCTTTTGTTTTGGTGTTATGCTGTGACAAATCGAAAGTTATGAATTAAAAGAGGATAATTATATAGTGATAAAAATTGCTCATCTTTTTAAGAACTATTATTTAGGGATATCCTTTATTGGAATTATTGCATTCGTGATACAAGAAATCCCGTATATAATAATGCCATTAGTTAAACCTGAATCAAATCCAATAATGAATATGCAAAATGAATTGAAATCCATCCAGATCATACAAGGCGTGTTTGGTATGCTTTCAATGGTTTTATTGATGCTGATCGTTAGAGATGATGTAGGCTTTTTCTCAATAGAAACAACAAGAGATAAAGTGTTTTTTGTATCGACCCTTGTCATGATATTCATAAATTTTATCGGATGGACGTTATATTATACCGGGCATCAAATCAGTTGGGTGATAGTAATAAGTCAATTTGCGGTCGTTCCGCTTTACTATTTATGTTTCGGATTGTGGAAACAAAATTACCCATTGGTTTTGACAGCAGCATTATTTTTTGCAATTCATACTATTAATGGATATATGAATTTTATTGCGAAGAAGTAATATAAATTCTGATCTATCCCAGTAACGAAAGGAGTTTGAAAATGTCATACATTATCGGTGTGGACTGCGGTACCAGCGGTACAAAGACAGTCCTTTTTGACGAAAAGGGAAGCGTTATCGCCTCCAAGACCATAGAATACCCCATGTATCAGCCGAAAAACGGCTATGCAGAGCAGCTGCCCTCTGACTGGGCCAACGCAATGACAGGCACTATCAAGGCTGTCATGGCTCAGAGCGGCGTGAAGAAGGAGGACGTGAAGGGCATCGGTATCTCCGGCCAGATGCACGGCCTAGTAATGCTGGATAAGGACTGCAATGTGCTGCGTCCTTCCATTATCTGGTGCGACCAGAGAACTGCCGCTGAAGTGGAGCAGATGAACGCTACAGTTGGCCGTGAGAAGCTGGTGCAGATCACTGCAAACCCTGCCCTTACCGGCTGGACTGCCGCTAAGATCCTGTGGGTGAAGAACAACGAGCCTGAGATCTACTCCAAGGTGGCTCACATCCTGCTGCCCAAGGACTACCTGCGGTTTATCCTTACCGGCGAGTTCGCAACTGAGGTTTCTGATGCCTCCGGAATGCAGCTGCTCGATGTACCGAACAGAAAGTGGTCAGACGAGCTGCTCTCCGCCTTCGAGATCGACAAGAGCTGGCTGGGCAAGGTCTATGAGAGCTGCGAGGTAACAGGCGGCCTGACCAAGGCTATGGCTGAGGAGCTGGGGCTCTGCGAGGGAACTATCGTAGTAGGCGGCGCCGGTGACAATGCCGCTGCTGCTGTTGGAACAGGCGTTGTTGAGGACGGCAAGGCCTTCACCACGATCGGTACCTCAGGTGTAGTTTTTGCACATACCTCAAATATCTCCATCGACCAGGCCGGCAGAGTCCACACCTGCTGCGCTGCTGTTCCCGGAGCATGGCACGTTATGGGCGTTACTCAGGGCGCAGGACTTTCCCTGAAGTGGTTTAGGGACAACTTCTGCATGACTGAGAAGGAGACCGCCAAGCTCATGGGCGTTGACGAGTATTACCTCATGGACAAGCAGGCCGAGAAGGTGCCTGTGGGCGCAAACCGCCTGCTGTACCTGCCCTACCTTATGGGCGAGAGAACTCCCCACCTTGCCCCTGACGCAAGAGGAGTTTTCTTCGGACTTTCCGCTATCCACACACGCCGGGATATGCTCCGTGCGGTAATGGAGGGCGTGACCTATTCACTGAGAGACTGCGTTGAGGTGTTCCGTGAAATGAACATCAGCGTAAGCGACATGATGGCCTGCGGCGGCGGTGGATCCTCTCCTCTGTGGAGATCCATGCTGGCTGACCTGTACAACTGCGAGGTAAAGACAGCCGCCTCTAAGGAGGGTCCGGCTCTGGGAGTTGCTATCCTGGCAAGCGTTGGTGCAGGGCTCTACAGCAGTGTTCCTGAGGCCTGCTCACAGATCGTGGGCGTGGACAAGGTACAGGCTCCCGACCCGGCAAATGTTCCGGAGTACGAGAAGTTCTACCAGCTCTACCGTGAGATCTATCCGGCACTGAAGAGCAGCTTCGCCAAGCTGGCAGCGCTCTGATATAAAGTAAAGAAAAGCCCCGAAGCGTTACAAAGAAGTGCTTCGGGGCTTTGTTCATGACCGCTAAGATAGATCAGGATCTGAGCATATACGGTGAATTTGAAATGTAGGGGGCGATGCCTACATCGCCCCGTGCCTTCACGTTGAACTATCGGGCTGATGTGGGCATCAGCCTCGACAAATTCCGATCTGTGTAAGTTTTAGATTAGACCTCCTCAATATACTCCTGATCAGTGCGATAGCTGATCGACTTTTTGCCGTCGGGCTTATAGATCACCATGATGTTGTCTGCGCAGATCGTAAGGGAGGAGTAGAAGCCCAGCTCAGTCTCGCCGTTTTTGTGAACGGAGATAGAGGTCAGCGAAAGGCCTTCCATGGTGCTCTCCGCAGTTGCGCCCTCTGTGAGCAGCTCAGGCCTTGCCATGAAGAAGTCCGTGACCAGCTTCTTGACCTCATGGTCAGTGCGCTGCTTGTCCTCAAGGAGCTTGGCGGCTCTCATATAGCATTCATTGGGGCTATCCATATCCGGAGTGTCCGAATCGAAGCGCATCAGCAGCTTGACCTCGTCGTTTATGGGATTATAGGGCCAGTCGATCTCGGCTTCGTAGTAACTCTCATCGCACTCGCAGTAGATAAAGCTGGCATAGGGCGAGTCGAAATAGATCCTGCCGTCCTGGGGAATGGGATCTGCTTGAGTCTCCTGAGAGTCGATCTCAGCCTCGGAATTGCGGGCTCTGCGGTCGTTTATGAGGAATTGGAGCAGCAGAGCGCTGATGATGCCGGTGATCAGAGTGAATATGATCGGCGGCAGAAAAAGGCTCCACCAGTTGTATATGTAGTAATTATCCGGGTTTTTGGCGGAATAGTGGATCGTAAGCTGTGAGCCCGGGACTTCATGCTCCTTGGAGGTGGCGTAGAGGTTTTTCCTGGTGAAAACGCCGTCTGTAGACACACGCAGGTGCATTTTCGGCTTATTTCCGGAGCTTTCCAGGAATTTCACCGCCGCCGGATCATCGCTTACCTCCAGATCCTTGGAAACTTCATAAACTATCCCAATGACCTCTTCCGTGCAGACGATCTTTTTGCCGATGAGAGCACATGAGGAGAAAAGTCCTCCAGCAAAAGAGGCCAAAGCGCCTACTGCTGCCAGGACCGCAATGAGGAGAACTGGTATCGAATGAGTTTTTTGCCATTTTACCACACCTTCTGTTGATTTTCAAGACCAATTATAGCACGATACAGCTCCAATGTCAACAAAAAGCCATAGCGCTCCGAGAGGTCAGAGCTGCTATGGCTGAGCATTAGGACTTGAATGCGCTTACAGGGTCGATGTAGGCGCTGTTATGGAGCACCTCGATGTGCAGATGAGGAGCAAGGGCGCTCTCGATGTCGGCAGTATCTCCCACAGTCCCGATCAGGTCGCCGCCGGAGACCGTATCGCCCTGCTGGACGCAAAGGTCAGCCGCAAGGCCGCAATACCGGGTAATGAAGCCGTTTTTGTGGTCAAGCTCTACAGTAACTCCCCAGAGGGGGTCGCATATCACAGCGCTTATCTCACCGGCGGAAACTGCAAAGACCTCCGCTCCCACCTCCGCAGCGATGTCAGTGCCGTTGTGGGTCTGCCAGGAGCCGGTAGTCTCGTTTTTCACCAGATCCTTGCCGCTGAATGGCTGAATGATGTTGGTCATGTCGGCCAGCGGAGGCTTAACGTCCTCCAGCTTTACAGCGGCAGCGGCCAGCTCTTCTGGCGGCTCCTCAGCGGCGGTCTCCTGTGCAGGCTCTGCTGCGATGACAGGTGCGGCTGAGGTGGTCCGGGGCGGAGCCGTCACCATTGCAGCACGGGTCGAGGGGGCTGCGGTGGTAGCTCTAACAGCCGGAGCGGTGGACTTGGGGATACCGGTGACTCTGCCTCCCACCGGCGCCTCGCTGTCTGTGCTGGTCTGAGCTCGGAATTCCTCGGTTAGCTTCTGCCCCTGATCATAGGCGAAAAAGCAAGCCGAGCCCACCATGACTGCGCTTATGCCAAGAGCTGCATAGAAGCCCTTGGGGCTTTTTTTCTTATCGGAAAAGATATTTTTCTTCACGTTTAACACCTCCGTCAGTATTGTTGACGGAAAATCTCCGATCATACCAGCAAGCGAAAAAAAGGCGGACATTTCGTCCGCCCGATCTTTTGGATCTAGTTAGCTGTGGTAGTTACCGCAGCGGTTGTAGTGGTGTCAGTAGTGGAGGCAGGCTGGCCGGAAGCAGTTGTTCCGGTGGTGGTAGCAGCCGAGGTAGTTCCTTCTCTGTTCTCCGGAGGAAGCTGTGCAGTGGGCTTAACGCCTGCAAGTCCATAGCACTCCTGATAAGCCAGGATAATGTCACGGATCATGTACTTTGAATACTCACCGCCCTCGATAACTCCGGCGAATGCGATCTCAGGGTCATTGGCGGGAGCAAATCCGATGAACACTGAGTTCTGCTTGCTCAGGTCGCTCATATCGGTCTGAGGAGTACCGGTCTTGATCGCTACGTCGAAGCCCAGGTTTGACAGGGAATAGGCTGCCACAGGAACATTGTGGGAGGCGTCGATCATTCCGCCGATGATGTAGTCATACAGGTCCTCCATGTTGAGGCTGATCTGTTCGGCAACTGTAGGCTCGGTCTTCTTGGTGAGCTCTCCTGATCCGTAGGTGTACAGGCTGTCCACCAGATAGGGCTTATAGCGCTTGCCACGGTTTGCGATAGTGCAGGCCACGTTTGCCAGCTGGAGGGGAGTAAATCCGCAGTCCTGGTTACCGATACCGGCCTGGATAACGTAACCGATGTACCAGGGCTGGCCACGCTCAGCGAAGGTCTCAGGGTTACAAAGGAAGCCTGCTGCATCGCCTGTTTCCAGGCCAAGGCTTGAGCCCAGGCCGTAGAGCTTGGCGTACTTTGTTATGTTGTCGATGCCCAGATTTCGTGAGACCTCATAGAAGTAGATGTTGCAGGAGACCTCGATAGCCCGGCGGACAGCGATAGGACCGTGCTGACCGGTACACTGATAGGGCTGGCCGAAGAACTCATAGTTCCTGTTGCAGACGAAGGAAGTCTCGCCGTTCACAACGCCTTCGTTAAGGCCGGCGGTGGCTGTGATCGTCTTGAAAGTCGAGCCGGGGAGGTACTGTCCCCAGGTGCAGCGGTTGAACATAGGGGAGTTCTCCGCATTGAGAAGGGCATCGTAGTTTTCGGCGAAGTCCTTCAGGTTATAGGTGGGAGCCGTAGCCATTCCTCTGACTGCTCCTGACTTAGCGTCCAGCACCACAAGAGCGCCCTTATTGACTTTATTTCCCTTATAGTAGCCGTAGTTTTTCAGGAAGTTGTCCAGGATCCCCTGTAATTTCAGCTGATAAGCGCCGTCAACAGTGAGCTTGACGGTCTGACCGGGAACAGTCTCATCTACAGTGCGGACATCTGCGATAGCACCGTCCACAATGGTGACCTCTTCGGTGCCGCTCTGTCCACGGAGCTCCTTCTCCATAGCAAGCTCGATGCCGCTTTTGCCAACAACGTCATTGAGAGCGTAGCCCTGTTCCTTGAGCTCTTCGTATTCCTCGGCGTAGATCGGGCCAACGGTACCAATCTCATGTGGGAGGATATCTCCCCGGACGATGACTCTCTCAGAGGCGTCAACGGCCTCGATGCCACGGTAGAAGTTGCTGAGCTCCTTCATTTCGACTACAGTTGTCTCGTCCACGTCCTCGGCGAGTAGCAGGTCGTTGCTGAGGGAGAAGTCCTTAGCCAGCATTTCGTAGCGCATACCGGCGATGATGCGCTGTTCCTCCTCAGAATAGTCCTCGGAGATCTGATAGTCTGAGATCAGCTTGTCGATGCAGTTCTCAGCAGTTGCGTAAACGTTGAGGTTGAGCTTTTCAACGATCTCGGAGGCGTCATTCACGGTGAAAACGTAGGGCGAGTCCTTAGTGATCGGGATGCTCTCCTTGAACTCATAGCCTCGCTGAGCAAGGGCGTTGTACAGGGCAAGAAGAGTCTTGTTGCCCTCAGCCAGATCATCAGGGAAGAAGGCCTTTTGCAGCACAAGGTCGCAGCGAGTGTCGTTGGCGATGATGACATTTCCTCTCAGGTCAACGATCTCGCCTCTTGTGGAGGCCACCTCCCGGGTGTAGGTAACGGCGTCAGGGCCGTATTTTTTTGGAGTAACGATGTCCTCGCCGCCGACGATCTGGATCTTCATCAGCCTCATGCCTGTGAGCACAGCCAGAAAGATTACCATGAGAACAACGGCGATAGATCTTATGGTATCGGAAAGAGCTTTCAAAATATACCTCCATAGCAGAAAAGGCGCAGGATCCGGCGCCTTTTAGTATCAATTTGTGCGGATAGCCTCCTCCAGGGTCATGTGGATCTTAGGCAGGAGAAGACGGTCGATAAGGCGGTACAGCGGGTAGATCAGGAATGCGGAGATCATGGTGTACAGCCAGACCTTCATTGTAACAGTGCGGAAGATCACCTGGATGTCGGCCAGGTCCCAGATCTGGTAGTAGAACTTGTAGTCCAGCCAGCACTGAGCGAAGGCCACCGCAGCGGTGATCCACAGGTAGTTGAAAAACCTCGGTCTGAGGTAGAGCTCGAACATAAGGCTCACCAGAGCGCAGAAAAACGCCAGTATCACGGCGTTATAGCCGAAAAGCCTTCCGCAGGCGATGTCGATGAGCATTCCGCAGAAGGCTCCGGTGAATGCGGAGGCCAGCTGACCGTTGCTGACAGCTATGCACATAGCTGCCGGCACCAGAAGGATCGGCTTCATCCAAGTGCCAGATGTCATGATGATGAAGCTCAGAAGGATCAGCAGGTAGTAAAGTATCCACCGCAGTGTAGTCTTGAAATAGAGGATCCGTTTCTCACGGGGCGTCTTGATCCGCATCGGAGTCCTCCTTTTTGCCGGTGAAATCGGTGATAACGGTGACTGAGCTCAGTCTGGAGATGTCCACACATGGCTCTATCACAGCGCAGGCTGAAAGGCCGTTGGACTCAAATCCCAGGCTCTTGACGGTACCGATAGAGTAGTCCTTGGGGAAAAGACCGCTGTTTCCGGCGGTGATCATAAGGTCGCCCTCCTTGAGCTCGTTGTCGGGGCTCAGGTGGGTGAGCTTTGTAGTATTCTCGGCAGCCGTAAGGACAGTTCCCTCGATAACGCCGTGGTCGCCGCCGCTGGCTGCACAAACAGCTGCAACGGACAGATCCGGCGAAAGGATCGTTCTGACGGTGGTCACATGGGCAGAAACGTCGATCGTAATGCCCACCAGACCCTCGGCGGTAACTACCGGGCTGTAGGGAGTAATGCCGTCCTCGGAGCCCAGACCTATGGTAAATGACTTGAACGGGTCGTTGGTGACGTAGCCCAGCACTTCAGCAGGCTTGGTAATGACCAGATCCGGGTGCTCCTCCTTGATGACCACGAATTTTCTCAGCTCCTCGACCTCTTCCTTCAGGTCCTCATAGTCAGTGAGCTGCTTGTTGAGCTCGCCGATCTGAGCCTTGAGGCGCTGATTTTCCTCGTAGTAGTCCTCAGCGTGTTCGATCTTATCTATAGTGTTCTCGATCTTCATGCCAACGCCGTTGGAGACTGCCCTAAAAGGCTTTGTGAGGGTATTTATAACTGAGGCTCCCGAAACGGCATATCCGCCCTTGGTGACGGCGTAGATCATGATACCCACCAGGAAGGCCAGAAGTCCCAGCAGCACCTTGAACTTGGTGCTTTTCAGGAAATCACGCATAAGCTCCCCCTTAGTAATACTTGACGTTGTCCGTCAGAGCGTCCTGATAATCGCTGATGTTCTCAAGGATCCTGCCGGTTCCCTCGGCAACGCAGTCAAGGGGGTATTCGGCGATGTACACGGGCATACCTGTCTCACGGTTGATAAGGCGGTCGAGGCCTCTCAGGAGGGCGCCGCCGCCGGCGAGGGTAATGCCGTGGTCGATAATATCTGCGGAGAGCTCCGGGGGAGTCTCCTCAAGGGTAGACTTGATAGCGTCGATGACTCTGGAGAGGGGCTCCACCAGAGCGTCACGGATCTCAGCAGAGCTGACGGTGATGTTCTCCGGGAGGCCGTTGAGCAGGTTCCTGCCCTTGATCTCCATAGTTTCCTCCTTGTCGCTGGGGAAGGCAGAGCCGATCTCCAGCTTGATGTTTTCGGCAGTTCTCTCGCCGATGAGGAGGTTGTACTTCTTCTTGATGTAGTTGATGATAGCGTTGTCGAACTCATCTCCGGCACAGCGCACGCTTCTTGCAGCGACGATGCCTCCCAGAGAGATCACGGCCACCTCGCTGGTGCCGCCGCCGATGTCCACGATCATGCTGCCGGCGGGCTCATTAGTGGGGAGGCCTGCACCGATAGCGGCAGCCATTGGCTCCTCCACGATGAGGACGTTGTTGGCGCCGGCCTTTTTGCAGGACTCACGAACAGCTCTTCGCTCAACGGCAGTTACACCTGATGGGATACAGATGATAACGTTGGCCTTAGTGAAGAGAGTTCCCTTGAGGGCCTTGCGGATGAATTCCTGAAGCATGGTAGTGGCGATGTCGAAGTCGGCGATAACGCCGTCCTTCAGGGGACGCACGGCAACGATGGAGCCGGGGGTCCTTCCGATGACGTCCTTGGCCTCCATGCCGACGTAGCGAGCCTTATCTGTGCGGGTGTTGACCGCCACAACAGAGGGCTCTCTGATGATGATGCCTTTTCCACGCATATACACAAGGGTATTGGCAGTACCTAAGTCTATGCCTATATCTTTAGTAAACATTCAACTGCTCCTTAGATCTTTTGTTCTGTTTGTTTTGTATACGATTATTATACCACCATTGCGCCGGTTAGACAACGATTTCCGCTGAGAAATCCTTCCTCCGGACGAATTTCTAACAATGATGAAAAAGCTCGGGAAATATTGGCAAAAATCTTGTATAAAATTATTTGCCTGAGATCAGCTTGGGAGCTGTCTTGTAGAAAACGAAGATGCCGATCGCAATGAGCACCACCTGAGCGATGTTTGCGCTGAAGCGGATGCCGAAGGAAAGCCTCAGCACGTCAAGGTCAAGGAAGGTGCCGGGCTCGAAGGCGAAAGTCTTGTAGTAGCCCAGCCAGCTCAGAGCCGATGCACCCTGAACAGCGTTGCCGATAAGTCCGCCCAGAAGGACGGCTACGATGAGAAGGAAGGCCATGTAAAGAACTCTTTTCATTTTATTCTCCATTCTGCCGGAAGACCCGGCCCATATTTTTCTTTCCGGACATCAAAGTCCTGAGGAGCCGAAGCCGCCGGCGCCTCTTTCTGTTGTTGTCAGGGTATCGCTGACCTCTATCTCCGGGAAGAGCACCCTTGTGGGGATGAGCTGAGCGATACGCATACCGTGCTCCACCGTGAAGGTAGAGCCGCTGTTGTTTATCAGGGGAACCATCCATGCTCCTCTGTAGTCGCTGTCCACTACGCCAACGCAGTTTGCCAGCGAAATACCGTGCTTTGCGGCCAGTCCTGAGCGGGGATAGATCAGCAGGGCTACGTCATCCTCGTCAGTCTGGGCGGTGAGCCCGGTAGGGATCATTTTTATCTGGCCGGGAGCAAGCTCCACCGGTTCATCGAGACAGGCGCAAAGATCCAGCCCGGCGCTCCACTGAGTAGCACGGGTGGGGATGATGGCCTTGTCGGATAGCTTTTTGAAAGTCAGTTTCATAATACCTCCGGAAGTCCTCTGTGGTAAAGTCCCCGTGTGAGCCGTCCATCGGGCCGAGAGCCGGAAAGCAGCTCGGTCACAGTTTCGGGAGTCTCGTCCCAGAAGATCGCCGCAGCGAAGGAAAGTGCTGAGAGCTCCTCCGGGCGGTCCAAAATGTACAAAAAGTCGGTGTTGAGGATCTGGGCGAACTCTCTGTTGTCGCAGAATACCGGCAATTTTCGGCCGGTGCGGTCGGTCAGTGAGCCGGTGCATTTTCCGCAGCCCACCTCGTTCCTGATCGGGCAATTCCGTGTGAGCATGAGGGGGAGCCTTCCTGCGGCGACGGCGCCGAGAGGGAGAGCGGTCCTCATTGCACTGATCTGCCGGAGAGTCATCTCGATGGACACCATGCAGTCCTCAAGGCCGATATTTCGCAGAAATTCGGCGGAAAAGCTGTTGTACACGTTCAGCGTGAAGCTGCCGTGGAGCCTAAAGCCCAGAGCTTTTCCAAGGGCGATGTGGTCGATCGTGTGGCACATGATCCTGTCATAGCCCTGATCACGGAGAGCAGCCAGCTTTTCAGAGAGAGCCTCCTCGTCAGTGATGAAACGGGGCGGCGAGATGATCGTCTTTTCCTTGGGAACATCGCATTTTTCTGCGATCTCCATGGGCACAGCCACGAATTCTGCAAGGGGAGCGGCGGCCTGAGCCTGAGCAGCAGTTCTGCAAATGGCTCGCATGGGAAGGGGAGCGCTTCTTTCCGGCGCCTTCTCTGGAAGCTCCGGAAAAGCCTGTGTTACGGTATATCTGGGAGTTTCCACAGCTATGACCGCTTCACTGAGCAGGTCAGCGGCCTGGCGGCGGAGCTCATTGAGAGCGCCTGCCGGCACGAAAAGTCCCTCGCCGATCTGAGCGTCAAGTCCACCAAAGGTGAACACCGTGTCGCCCAGCTTGGACAGCTGCTTTTCAACGGCAGCGGCGTCAGTGGGGCGGTTTTGGGCGGCTGCCGGGATCTCCCCCTTGACAGTGACAGAGATACCTTCGCACTCAGCCGTTATCTCAACGGGCTCTCCGGGAAGGATCCTTGCCTGGAAAAACGCCTGTCTTACGCCTTTTTCGCTGCGGTAGAGCTGGTGGATCTGAGGCAGCAGAGCCTGAGCGGCAGTCACGTCATCCTTTTCCCGGACGCCGAACATATCCCGGCGGACACCGGTGAAGTAGCCTTGGGTGAAGCCGCTTCGAGAGAAGACTCCTCTCAGCAGCTCCATGTCCGGATCTTGGCCTGACAGAGCCTTTTTCAGCTCGTTCACAGCCGAAGCGACGTACTCCGGGCGCTTCATCCTGCCCTCGATCTTCAGTGAGTCAACACCGATCTCCTTCAGCTCATCAGCAATGGGCAGCAGGGACAGATCCTTCAGGGAGAGAGCGGCCTTTCCGGGAGCTCCCACCGCCGAAAACGGCAGACGACAAGCCTGTCCGCAGCAGCCTCTGTTGGCTGAACGGGATCCGATCATTGCTGACATATAGCACTGCCCTGAGACTGACATACAAAGGGCCCCGTGGACGAAGACCTCGGTCTCGATGTCCTCCCGGCAGATCCGGGCGAGGGCGTTTTTGTCCAGCTCACGGGCGGGTACGACTCTTGCGCAGCCCAGCTCTTTCAGGAGCCTTGCGCCGGCGGCGGTATGGACCGACATCTGTGTGGAGCCGTGGATCACAGCGTCCGGGACAGCCCTGCGAATGATCGTCACAGCGCCCCAGTCCTGGACGATATAGCCGTCCACGCCTAGCTTCGAGGTCAGTCTTATGTACTCCGCAAACAGCTCGGCCTCGCTGTCGGAAATGATCGTATTCACCGCCAGATAGAGCTTGGCGCCGTAAAGGTGGCAGTATCTGAGAGCCTCGTTCAGCTCCTCATCGGTGAAATTGGCAGCACTGCTCCGGGCAGAAAAGCGCTTTCCGCCGACGTAAACAGCATCTGCGCCGGATCTGATGGCGGCTCTGAGAGTCTCCAGACTTCCGGCAGGAGCAAGGATCTCAGGCATTAGATGCTGTCCTTGAGCTGCTTGAGCTTGACCATATTCTCCAACTGTTCGATCTTGGATCTGAGCACCTCGATCTCCTTGAGGGCAGCGTCACGCTCGATGCGGGTCTTGCCGGCTTCGTCAACGTACTCCTTGGTCTGAGTGCGGATACTGTCGAGGCGCTGGCTGGACTTGTTAAGGTCGTCGAGAAGGCTGAGAGCCACCATGATCGAGGCTGTATAGGGCGAAGAGCCGCTGCCGGAATTCATGATGTCCTCGATCTTAGCCTCCAGCGCTCTTGCCAGAGAGAAGACATAGTTAGGGGATTCAGCGGTGCGGAGCCTGAACTCCTTGCCGCAGATCATTACTTTAACATCGTTGAGCATAGTTTTTTCCTTTCTTTATGTAAGCGCAGATCTGCGCTGTTTTCAGTAGTATCTTTTCAGGCCGATGACCTTGCCCAGCACCTGGCAGTCCTCCACTATGATAGGCTCCATGGTGTCGTTCTCAGGCTGAAGGCGGTAGTGGCCTTTTTCCTTGAAGAAACGCTTGACAGTGGCCTCCTCGCCGTCAACGAGGGCGACTACGATGTCGTTGTTCTCAGCGTAGGGGACACGCTCTACGATGACGATGTCGCCGTCGAGGATGCCCACGTTGATCATGCTCTCGCCACGGACTCTCAGGGCGAAAAGGTCCTCGGGATCCTTTCCGGGAGCCTCAAAGCCCAGGTATCCGGTGATGTCCTGAATGGCAGTGATAGGCTGACCGGCGGTAACAGTGCCAAGGATCGGCACTGAGGCAGAAGCGCTGTTTGGCAGCCTCAGTGAGCGGTTGAGGTTGCCGGATTTCTCGATAAGTCCCTCTTTGACCAGCGCCTCGATGTAGCGGTGGGCGGTAGAGGTGGAGCGGAAGCCCATTGCGTCCATGATCTCACGGACTGAGGGCGAGATGCCTTCTGAGAGGCGGCTTTTTATATAGTTGAAAACCTCGATCTCTTTGTCTTTCAGCATTATACATCTTCCTCCGATAGCTTGGCAAGGATCATCTTAGCGATCTTGTATGCGTCGCCGCAGCCCAGAGTGATCACAAGGTCACCGGACTGAGCGTTTTGGCAGATATAGTCACAGATCTGCTGGAAATTCTCGTATTTGCGCTGGTCTGTCCACTCAGCGGTCTCGTCCTGAGGGAACCAGATACAGCCGGGGATCTTTTCGGCCAGGTGGCGTGTGAAGATGCCGTAGGTGTTCTTCTCACGGCTGCCCATGATGTCGGTGAGCACGGCGTGATCCGGGATCTGGAGGACTCTTGCGAAGCCGTCCAGCAGCAGCTTTGTCCTGCTGAAGGTAAATGGCTGGAAAACTGCCCAGACCTTGCGGAAATCCATCTCCATAGCAGCCCGGAGAGTAGCCTCCAGCTCAGTGGGGTGGTGAGCGTAGTCATCAACAACAGTGATACCCTTCTCGAAGCCCAGCTTCTCGAAGCGGCGCTTTGCTCCACGGAATTCGTCCAGACCCTTCTGGATAGAGGCGAAGTCCGCACCGCACTCTCTTGCAGCAGCGATCGCAGCCAGAGAGTTGAGCACATTGTGGATACCGGCAACGTGGAGGGTGATAGTTCCCAGCTTTTCGCCCCGGTACATAGCGTCAAATGTGGTAAGAAGGCCGTTTTCGTGCCTTACGTTCTCAGGATAATAGTCGCAGGAGGAGTCCTTTCCGAAGGTGATGAGCTCCTTTTCGATGCCCTCAAGAGCCTTCATTGTGTTCTGGTCAGAGCCGTTGACGATGAGAAGCTTTGAGGTATTCTCTGCGAATTTTCGGAAGGAGGCCATAACGTTCTCCAGCGTTCCGAAGTAGTCAAGGTGATCTGCATCGATGTTGAGGATAACGGAGATGTCGGGGAACAGCTTCAGGTAGTGATCCTCGAACTCGCAGGACTCACACACCAGAATATCACTCTTTCCGGCAATGCCGCTTCCGCCGATACAGGGGAGCTTTCCGCCGATGTAGGCTGAAAGGTCGATGCCTGCGGTGTAGAGGATCTGGGTTATCATTGAGGTCGTGGAGGTCTTTCCGTGAGTTCCCGAAACGCAGACAGCTCTGTCATACCAGCTTGTGATGATACCCAGAAGGTCTGCACGCTCAAGCACGGGAACGCCGCTGGCTCTGGCAGCCATGAGCTCGGGGTTATCCTCCATGATAGCGGCAGTGTGGACGATAAGGTCAGCGCCCTGGATGTTTTCGCAGCGCTGGCCGATGAAAACGGGGATCCCCATTTTTCTGACTGCGTCCAGGGTCTCGGTCTCATTGTTATCGGAGCCTGTCAGGTAGTAGCCCTGGCCGTGAAGGATCTGAGCAAGGGGATACATTCCCGAGCCGCCGATACCGATGAAGTGGATGTGTTTTTTACCGCTTAATATATTGATGTCCAAAACGATCACCTTTCCGTTGATTGATAGAGCAGGACTCTGCCTCCCCAAAAAATAACTATACAATTTATATTATACTATATTTCAGAGCTTATTGCAAGCGAATTTGAATAAATGTTCGTAAAAATTTGTACACTTGTCAATGATCTTGGACACTAACCCTCAAAAAATAAGATGTTAAGCAGATAATGGCAAATTCACCTCATGTAGGAGCCGTAGGCGACGGAGTGAGGTGAATTTGCGGCGGCTCACCACA
>Ga0208824_1000136_pt1 | contig 84342 bp, 70 predicted proteins | sample AD_JPNTR3_MetaG_FD_184447 | JGI IMG/M metagenome (GOLD analysis project Ga0208824, IMG submission 184447) | Active sludge microbial communities of municipal wastewater-treating anaerobic digesters from Japan - AD_JPNTR3_MetaG (SPAdes) (version 2) | ecosystem: Engineered > Bioreactor > Anaerobic...
GAGGTGGTGCATACCGTAAGATAATGATAATCCCAGGGATAACCGAACTCCCTGTCAGGCTCTTTTGGCATCCTCTGTATACGTAGACCAAGTATGCACAGCTCCTCCATGACAGGGGGGACACAGTCCGGTATCATACCCAGGTCTTCGCCGCATATAAGCATTGGTGATGCTGCCTTTAACACAGGGAGTTTCTTCATTGCACTGCTACGCCATAGTCCATCCTGGCGATGATAGAAATAGTCATTATAAAGGTGGATAAGCCTTTCTTTAATCCTGTCTTCGAGGCATGTAAACGATACGGTGTGCATCATATTTATCCTGAAATGAAACCCATTGCCATCTTCATCCCTTATCATGATAATGTTGGATATAAGCCTAAAAAGGCCATCTCTTAAAATAGCCTTTTTTCTTCTATCCTCATCCTGGTTCTCATGGAGGGATGCAAGATATGCCTCAACCCTGGCCTGAGTGGAAAACTCTGGTCTTAGTTTGAAAAAACCCTGGCCTTTCTCCTCAAGGAATACATCTAAGGCATATCCTCCATATTCGCCAAATACCTCATCTATATACCATAAAGGTATATAAGGCTCGCAGAGTCGGTCTATATCTGTTATACCTTCTCTTTCCAGTTCTTCCTTTGTTATGGGTATGGCAGGGTTGAATCTGCCCATAAGCCCGGAAAACATCTCCTTTGGTATCTCCCATATCCTGAAAAAACCCAGGATATGGTCAATGCGGACCATCTGGAAATAATGGGACATCTTCTCGAGGCGGCTCCGCCACCATTTATAATCATCCTTTTCCATAAACCCCCAGTTATAGGTGGGGAAGCCCCAGTTCTGACCATGGTCAGAAAATGGGTCTGGTGGGGCACCGCTTGACCTGTCCATATGGAATATCTCAGGCATAACCCAGCAATCATGGCTCTCAGGGTGAACGCCGATAGGGATATCTCCCTTTAATGCAATACCCCTATCCTTGGCATATAAAGAGGCATCTATGAGCTGCAGATGGAGGTGATACTGGATAAAGTAATAAAAACATATATCTTCAAAATACTCGCTCCCTGGTGCCACAAGGGCATCTATATCCTCTTTTCTTACCCTCTTTAATCTACCCCATTTATTGAAATCACCTGTCTTGTTCCTATCCCTTAAGGCACAAAAAAGGGAATAGGATTTGAGCCAGAATGCATTTTCATGGAAAAAGTCTTGAAAAGACTTTGATTTCAGAAAATCATCCCTCTGTTTATTAAAGATTCTCCTGGTAAGGTCAAGCTTAGCCCTCATCACATCTTCATACTCTAAGGATTCAGCACTGTTAAGCCTGTCCCTTAAGTAATCGAGCTCCCTTTTTATATCCTCTGGTATACCCCCTATGGCATCTAAGTTTAGATACAATGGATGGAGCGCAAAAACAGAGATACACGAATAGGGGTATGCATCCATCCAGCTATGTTGCCTTGTTGTATCGTTTACTGGCAGTATCTGGATAACCTTGAGGCCTGCTTTTGATGCCCAGTCTGCAAGAAGTTTTAGGTCGGTAAACTCACCGGTGCCGAGGCTGTTTTTGCTCCTCAATGAAAACACAGGTACGGCAACCCCTGCACCCCTCCAGAATACCTTGCATCGGAATAGATTGTCATTTACAAAGATATAATCCCCCTTTAATGGGGATATAAGCCTGTTTTCGCCCTCCTCCCAGAGGACCTTGCCCTCTCCTCCATCCTTTATTATATATTTATACTCTATCAACCCTATGTCCCTGTCTATGGATAACCCTATTGACCATGTGCCGCCAGAGTCTCTCTCCATCTCCTTTGCCTTAGAGATATCCCAGTTCCCAAGCTCGGGGGTATTGCCTGAAATAAATACACCTTTGTTTTGTGATACCCATGGTGCAGAGACCTTAAGTCTTATAAGCACCTTTGCATCCCCTGCCTCCATGTATATGTCTTCTGTCTTATTTTCTTCCTTCACATTATCTCTAAAGATAATTTGGGTAAAAAATGATGTAAAAAACAGGGTTGATGGGTCAGAGGGGTCAAGCCATGTATCGCTTATAGTAATCTCTCCCCCATTGCCTCTCGCTAAGGGATCTATTGAGATCCTCCTCTTACCTGCACCGTCCTGTATTGTTAAATCGTTGTTGTTATCTTTTATGGCATATGAATAGATAATTTCTTCTCCCTTATGACCGTCAAACTCTATATCCTTTGTCCAGATATAGCCCTCTGTGTATCCCATCTTTATCATGATGGGCTGGTTGTATCCTGAACTATTTACTTCCATATTGGGGAGGACAAGATAGGCATCCTGACCCCATTTGGTTTTACATAAAAGGTTGAATACTATCTTCATTTTTTATCCTTATTCTCCACAATAAGTCTCCTCCTTACCTCCCTTCTTCTCTCCCTGGGCAGGGTAATAGTTACCTCTGTCCCCTGGTCTGGTATTGAATATACATCAATTGAGCCTTTATGCTCGTTTACGATCCTCCTTGCCATGGTTAAGCCCAGACCGAGGCTATTGAACTTTGTGGTAAAAAATGGGTCAAAGATAAAGGGAAGGGATTCGGGCCCAATACCACAGCCATCATCCTTTACCTTTATTATTATACGATCTCCTTCTATTTTACTTGACAGAAATACCTTACCATTATCCTTTATTGCCTCCAGGCTGTTTTTAACTATACATGATATGGCAAGGGCGACAAGTTCAGGGTCACAATAAAATTCCTCCACTGGTAGGGTTTTAGCATCAGGAAATATGATTTTTGGCACATCTCCCTTATTTTGCCTTTCCAGGAGATACATTAATCTCTCAAATATATTGCCCAGTGTGGCACTGGAAAAACGACCATGATGGACCTTTGCCAGTTCCACAAGCCTGTCAATGAGATACTCGAGCCTCTTTGCCTCATTATGGATTATCTCAATATATCTGGCATACTCCTTTGGGGATACCTGTGCCTTGGCGAGTCTCAAGGCAAATCCGCCTATAGAGACAATCGGGTTTCTTATCTGATGGGATATCTGGTCAGTTATTATCTCAAGACCCATTGCCCTTTCAGGTCTCTGACACTCCTTCTCCATCTTTTTCAGGAGGGATATATCCTGTATTGCAAATATTAAAAGGTCATACCCCATCTCATTGTCGCTATATAATGATGTGGAGATATGGACAAATATGGTGGCACCACTTCCTTTTCTCAAGAGCGCCTCACCCTCAAATCCATTTCCCTTGAGGGTAAGGTTTAGTATGTTGGGATAAAAGATCTCTATATCATCAGGGAGAAAAAGGGACTCCATATTTTGACCTATAAGGGGCATATCCTCGTATTCAAGCATCCTTACGGCGAGCCTGTTGGTGAAAAGTATGGTCCCTCGCCTGTCTGTAAGAATTATGCCTGTCTTTATAAAATCAATGAGTTTTTGGCTTAGACCCTCTGATATCTCTACAGTTTTAATTTTCCATCACCTTATTATAGATTTTATCCATCCACCCATGATACCTAAACAGGTTCAATGGATTGTTTAAACCTGTCATATATTCTAATATAGGTGACAGATTTTTTCAGCAGATTTATTTTTGTTGTAAATTTTTTTTAAATATGAAAGGATTGTATATGACAAAGATAATAATACTGAGCCTCATGGTCCTGATAACCATATTGGGGTGCTGACCTTTAAGATAAAAGGGCAGTTGCCTCTGATTGATAAACCCTTTGCACAACTCTTGGGTTTTTCTGCTAATAAAAAATTTCACAAGCAAACAAGGTTATACCCAAAATCCTGCTTGACAAAAAACTAAGTGAATTGCTATATTTAAACAAGGATGCAGAAAAAACTCATGCCCTTTTAAAATTTAAAAAGGGCTTTTTTATATTCTGGAGATAACATGAGCATAAAAAATTATAGTGAAATTAAACACTTAATAGATATGGGCATGGAAAAGGGTTATCTCACACCAGATGAGATAAACGATGTCCTGCCCCAGAACATATTCTCACCGGAAGACATAGAGGATATCTTTGATTTTCTTTCAGAATCCAATATCGATATAGTAGAAACAATAAAAGAAAAGGTAGAGGTGCCAGAGGAGACTACCCATGAATGGACAGAGACCGAGAAGTTTCCCTCCGAGAGGACAGACAACATCATATGGTCATATCTTAAGGATATTGGTAAGGTCTCTCTCTTGACATCTGATGAGGAATATACAATAGCAAAAAAGATAGAGGAAGGTGAAAGGAGTATAAGAAAACTACTCTTTGACCTCCCCCAGGCTATAAAAGAATTACAGGAGATAGGCGCACAGTTAAAAAAAGAAAATCTGAATATCATAGATATACTCAAGAATATAGACGAGATGAACTATACAAAAAAGGATGAGGAGAAATACAAAAAAAGGACCATCACATTAATCAACAACGTCAAAAACCTCTTTGAAAAAAAAGAGGAACTCAAAAAGGCCATATCTAAATCTGAGGCTGGGCAGAAGAAACAATATGAAAAGAAATTAAAGGCGCTGGAGGCCAAGATTGATGAGAACCTGCTGAATTTGAGCCTCAACAAAAAAGTCCTTGAGGAGATAATAAAAAAGGTATCCAGGCAGATTGATTTCCTTGATGAACAAGAGGCAGATACTGTAAGGAAAAAATTGAAAGAGATAGCAGCCATAGAGAACGGGCTCAAGGCTGTAAAGAATAGGCTCATACAGGCAAACCTGAGGCTCGTTATAAATATAGCCAAGAAATATCTCAACAGAGGCCTCTCATTCCTTGACCTTATACAGGAAGGTAATATGGGGCTTATGAAGGCAGCAGAGAAATACGACTATCAGAAGGGTTATAAATTCTCCACATACTCTACATGGTGGATTAGGCAGGCAATAACAAGGGCAATAGCAGATTATGCAAGGACAATCAGGGTCCCTGTCCATGTCCTTGAGACCATGAACAAGATAACAAAGGTTACCATCTCCCTATTTCAGGAACTGGGGAGGGAGCCAAGCCTGGAGGAGATATCAGTAAAGGCAGGACTTCCTGTGGAGAAGGTCCGCAAGATCATGAAGGTATCCAATGAGCCCATATCCATAGAGACACCCATAGGGGATGACGAATCAAAGCTCGGTGACTTCATAGCAGACCCCAAGTCACCTTCACCCTTTACAGAGCTTGTTACAATCTCTTTGAAAGAGGAGATATCAAAGGTCCTCTCCACACTTACCCCAAGAGAGGAAAAGGTGATTAGGATGAGGCTGGGTATAGGTGAAAAGACAGATTATACCCTTGAAGAGGTGGGAGAGGTATTCGGGCTCACAAGGGAGAGGATAAGGCAGATAGAGGCCAAAGCCTTAAGAAAGCTTAAACACCCCTCAAGGCGCAAGAGACTTGAAAGCTTCCTTGAATAGTAGATAGTCATTTTTAATTTTTTCCGTTAAAACGAATAAATAGAAAACGGGGCAGCATGTTTTTAGCATGCTTGCCCCTTTGTTGTTTTTATGAAAGCCTGAAGAATCTAACGGTCTCGTCGAGTTTGGTTGCTATCCTTGATAGACCCACTGCTGCCTGGGCTGTCTCCTGGGAGCTTGCAGTGGTATCCCTTGATGCATTGGCAATATCAACTATCTCTTTGCTTATCTGTTCAGATGTTGCCGACATCTCTTCTGTTGCAGAGGCAATCTGCTGCACCATAAGCTGGAGTTCATCTGAACTCTTGACAATTGCCTTTAATGCATCCCCTGCCTGGGTCGTGAGCTCCACACCTGACTGGACCTTTGTTGTTGCGCTGTCCATGATATCAACAGCCTTTGTGACCTCATTCTGTATGGCCTTTATCATATCCTCTATCTCAGAGGTTGCCTGTGCTGTCCTCTCTGCAAGCTTGCGGACCTCATCGGCAACAACAGCAAAGCCCCTCCCCTGTTCACCGGCACGGGCTGCCTCTATTGCAGCATTCAGGGCAAGGAGGTTTGTCTGGTCTGCAATATCATTTATAACGCTTACAATCTCGCCGATATGGGCTGACCTCTCACCGAGAGACTTGACAAATTTTGCAGATTCATTGACTGTTTCATCTATCTCTCTAACCTCGCTTACAGACTTTTCTACTATGCTGTTACCATGCTGGGCAGTGTCTACGGCCCTCTTTGCAGATTCCGCTATACTTGCCGTGTTCTTTGCCACATCTACAACGGTCTGCGACATCTCCTCGCTTGCTGTGGCCACAGAATTGGCCCTGGACGAGGAACTCTCTGCTGTCCTGGACATCTCCTCGGCAATGGATGACAGTTGTGTTGCCGAGGATGTAAGGGAGTGGACGCTGGTTATAATCTCATTGAAGACGTTTTTGAGATTTGTATTTAAGGCATCCATGGCCCTGGCAATAACACCGAGTTCATCACCCCTATTTATGGCATTCTGGGATATGGAGAATGTAAAGTCCCCCTTTGACATAAGCTCGAGTTGCTCTGCTGCCTTCTCAACAGGTGCCTTTATGCTTTTCGTGGTCTTCATGGACATAAATATACCTATAATTATGGACACAGCACCTACAATAAGGATTATTATGAGGAGCTTATTGCTATATGAGACCAGTCTCTTCACCTTTTCCTCGAGGAGTTTCTGTTGGTTTCTGATGATATTGTTTGCAGCCTCAACAAGTAGCATTGTTGTCTGCCTGGTCTCGTTCATATAGAGTATCTGGGCCTCCTGCTTTTTCCCCTCGTTTATAAGCTGTATAATCTTATTGTTTACCTCAGCACCCTGGGTGACCGCATCCTTAAACCTCTTGAGAAGGTCTTTCTCCTCCTGGGTCTCCAGGAGCTTTTCGAGCTTTTCTACTGCCTCTTTATATTTTGGTCTTAATATGAGGATGCTATTTTTTTCCTCCTCCACTATCTCCTGTGTGGCAAAGGGCATAACAGCCACTGACCTCGTTATGCTGTCTATAGCATCCTTCATGTCATTTGCATACTTTATCTTTGGTTCATCAACGGTGATAAGTCTCGTCAGCATTGAACTGGTCATCTTGGAGTTGACAATAAAAAGCGCACATAGGATAATCATAAGAAAGATCAGCATCCCGAATCCAATACCCAATTTCTTACCAATCTTGACATTATCTAACTTCATAGCACCTCCAGATTAAAAATTTTAGAGTATTTTCTGCAAAATGGTCCATCTTTATATTGCTTATATTTATTATCGAAAAAACTCGACAAGACTTAAGGTAAATGTGAATAAATGAACAATAAAAAATTTGAAAATGCTTTATTCAGTAGGTATATCACAACTCTGTTGAAGTTTAACCCTTGACAAGCTTTAGGGTTATCTGTAAAGATAACGAAAAAAGGTTAAATGGGATAGTGGATAGATCATCAGATAGGTTAAAAGAAAACCCAAGGGAACAGATAGGCTTTGCAGATATCATCCTTGACGAATCCCCTGTCTTTTTTGTGGCCATAGGAAGGGACGGAAAGACTATACGGATGAACACCACCATGCTAAAGGCACTTGAATATACACCTGATGAGGTTGAAGATGTTGACTATCTTACAACCTTTGTCCCTGAGGAAGACCGTGAAGGTCTTATGAGGGTGTTTAAAAAGATAGTAGAACATGGTGAACAGACATTAAACGAGAACAGGGTTATAAGTAAGACCGGAAAGGTCTATTTTATTGAATGGCACGGAAAGCCTGTGTTTGGCCCTGATGGGTCATTTGATTTTTTTGTTGGGGTTGGTATCGACATCACAAAACGTAAGGACATGGAAAAGTCATTAACCCAGAGCCTTGAGAGGCTCCGCAGGTCTATAAGCGGTATAGTAGATGCCATAAGCATGACAGTGGAGATAAGGGACCCATATACTGCAGGCCACCAGAGACGGGTTGCCTGGCTCGCAAGGGCAATTGCCCAGGAGATGGGGCTTTCCAGTGAGATGGTAGAGGGTGTCCGTTCAGCAGGACAGATCCATGACATAGGTAAGATAGCTGTCCCGGCAGAGATATTGACGATGCCGAGAAAATTAACACCCATTGAGTTCAGTATAATAAAGACCCACCCGGAAATGGGCTATAATATCTTAAAAGATATAGATTTTCCGTATCCACTGGCAGATATAGTGTTACAGCATCATGAACGTCTTGATGGTTCAGGTTATCCAAAGGGGATAAAGGGGGATGAGATAATAATCGAGTCACGTATCTTAGCTGTGGCAGATGTGGTGGAGGCTATAGCATCCCACCGTCCTTATAGACCCGCCCAGGGTATAGACATTGCACTGGGGGAGATTGAGATAAATAAAGGCATATTATACGACGAAAAGGCAGTAGATGCATGTATAAGGCTGTTTAAAGAAAAGGGATTCAATTTTTGATAAAAAAAGCCAACCCTTAACCGGGTTGGCTTTTTCATAGTCAAATCTATCTGTTTTAGAGGACCCTCTCCAGGTTAATGAGCTTTGAAGGGCTGAATTTATTGGCGCTGAAAAAGTGTATGAGCTTGGCATCGTCCCAGTCTACAAGGGTGTTTACCTTTTCCACCCCGAGCTTTTTAAGATGGGCCATATACTCGTTTATGAGTAGCTCACCTATGCCTTTCCTCTGATAATCCGGGTCAACACCTATTGTATCAAGGGTCGCCTTTTCCTGGGATATACCGAATTCACCTATGTAAAGCTCACCCATGACAAAGCCTACCACTGTCCCATCATCTGTCTCTGCAACTAAAGATGTGGGGACATAGTCCTTTGATTGGACAAACCTCTCAAACTTCAGCTTATAGTATTCAGGCCTTCTTTGTCCGAGGACTTTATGGTCAATCCTTACAATTGCATCAAAGTCTTCTGCCCTCATAAGCCTAATCTTAATGTTTGTCTCCATGGCACCCCCTCCTTTTATGTTTTATAGGAAGTGTAGCATCAGGGGCGTGTTTATGCAACCTCTTTTTCTTTTCCCTTCCTCACTATTGCCCTTTTGTCCTCAGGTATAGGAGGCGGGACAGGCTGACCAACAATCTTTGTCACAGCACCAAATCTCGGAGGGCATGCCTCAAGACATGTCCCACATTTAATGCACTTGTCCTGATTGATGATATGGACCATATTCTTTTTGCTGTCTATGGCCTCCACAGGACACCTTCTTGCACAGGTCATACATGCCTGACACTTTTCAGGGTCTATCCAGTATGATGGTATCTCGGCAAAGAGCCTCTCTATCTCCTCTTTGGTAAAGTAGTCCTTATGGATACTCATATCTTCATGGGGCGTATCGAGTCTCTTGGCAAGCTTTTCATTCATGGCCACCTTTATATAAGGGACAAGCCTAATTACCTCGGCAAGCCTTGCCTTCATCTGCGCCTCATCTATACCCTCTGTCTTACCCAGTGGGCCTACCTCCCTTATCTTCTTTGTAAAGTCATTCACATGCTCGACAAAGAGGTTTGCCTCAGCACCGGACATATACCTCATTCTCAATCTCTCAGGGTTAATCCCTATATATTCCAGGAGCCTTTTGCACAGGAGGACCATATTCTGGGTATGATAGTTACCGTGAGTAATATAGTTACACTCATTTAGATGACATGCACCGATGAAGACCCCATCCAGTCCGTTGGAGAAGGCCCTGAGCACAAAGGCGAGGTCCACTCTACCGGAACACATGACGCGTATAAGCCTTATTTCATTTGAATATTGCAGTCTGGAAACTCCAGCCAGGTCAGCTGCGCCGTAAGCTCACCAGTTGCATGCAAAGCCGAGTATTCTTGGTTTAAATTTAATGGCTGCGCTCATACCTTCTCATCTCCTTTTTTAAATTCTTGTTTTTAAATGTTTTTTTATGCATTTTGTGCCACCGCATCTATCTGTTTCATAATCTCTTCATCAGAGATAACTGCATCTACTTGAGCAACTATTTCATCGTCTGTATAGTGTTTCAGTTTTATGGCACCTGTTGGGCACTTGGAGTTGCAAAGTCCATCACCCTTACAGAGGACAGGGTTTACAACAGCCTTTTTACCGAGCCTTGTCTCTCTGAGCTCCAAAGCACCGTATGTACAGACCGCAACGCATGCACCACATCCCATACACCTCTTCTCATCTACCTCGCAGACAGAACCCGATGCAGTTACCACATCATTTGACAGGAGGGTCAGGACCCTGCCTGCAGCACCATATGACTGGTTGATGGTCTCCTGCATGAATTTGGGGTAATGGGCAAGTCCACATAGAAATACGCCGTCTGTGGCAAACTCAACAGGTCTCAATTTCACATGTGCCTCTTTAAAGAAGCCATCAAGGCTCAATACTACCTTGAACTGATTTGCAATCTCCTTTGTGGATTCTGACGGGATAATGGCAGCAGCAAGGGAGACAATGTCTGCATCGAGCTCAAGTTTTTTATTGAGTATGTAGTCTGTTGCTGTGACCTTAAGGACAGACCTTCCGTCTTCTGCCTCGCCAGGCTCAACTGTAGGTTTGTCTTCAGGCTCATAGCGGATGAATCTTACATCCTTGGATGCTGCCTCGCGATAGTAGTCCTCATTGAATCCATATGTCCTCATATCCCTGAACAGGATATAAACGTCTGCCTCAGGGTTTTTCTCCTTGAGCATGAGGGCATTCTTTATAGAGCCACTACAGCATATCCTGCTACAGTAGTTTCTGTCCTCATTCCTGCAACCCACGCACTGAATCATTACAATGCTCTGGGCGTTCATAACCAAATCATCCTCTTTTACTATCTTTTCTTCAAGCTCAAGGTTTGTAACAACCCTCTCGTCCTCGCCGTATAGGTATTCTGTTGGTTTGTATATATCTGCACCTATGGCAATGACAGTTGCACCGTGTTTTATCTCTACAGGCCCTCTGCTTGAATTGATCTTTGTCACGAAATTTCCAATATACCCTGTGGCTTCTGTAATTGTAGCCTCGGTGTATACATGGATTAACGGATGGCTATAAACTTTGCCAATTAACTCTTTAAGGTATGCCTGGACATCTAAACCCTGGAGTGTTCTATAAACCTTTCTCGCATTACCACCAAGCTCTTTCTCTTTTTCTACAATAAAGACCTCATGCCCCTGATTGGCAATGGATAGGGCACAGTTCATGCCTGCCACACCGCCTCCTACAATAAGACAACGCTTATCAACAGGCAGGTCAAACTCCTGGAGCGGCTCGAGATGACATGCACGGGCTACAGACATCCTTATTAAATCGTGGGCCTTCTTTGTTGCCTCTTCTTTTTCCTTTGAGTGGACCCAAGAGTTATGTTCCCTGATATTGGCCATCTCATAATAATACTGGTTTATCCCTGCCTCTCTCAGCGTATCACGGAACAGGGGTTCAAGTGTCCTCGGTGAACATGCTGCCACAACAACACGGTTGAGCCCTTTCTCCTTTATCATATCTGTTATCTCTTTAGCAGAGTTGGTGGCGCAGGAGAAGAGCTGTTCCTGGGCATATACAACATTGGGGAGGGTCTTACAGTATTCCACGGTCTCCGGGACATTGACTACCCTGCCGATATTTGCACCGCAGTGACATACAAAAACACCTACCCTTGGTTCCTGTGATGAGAGGTCCTGCTCTGGTGGATAGACCCTCTCCTTTGCCAGGTTGCCTCTTCTATATTTTAAGAGTTCCCCGACCTGGGAGCCTGCACCGCTGGCGCTGAAGACAGATTCAGGTATGTCAATGGGGCCCTGGAGTGCACCGCTTACAAAGACGCCGGGGACATTGGTCTCCATGGGGTTTGTAGGGTTGAGCTTGCAGAAATTATGCTCATTGAGTTCTATACCGAATTTTTTCACAATGTCCTGGACATCAACAGGCGGATTCATGCCTACAGAGAGGACCACCATGTCGAACTCTTCCTCTTTTACACCCTCATCAGGGGTGGAATAACGGATGGTCACATTCTTTGTTACAGGGTCCTCTTTGACTATGGATACATAGCTCCTGAAGAAACGAATTCCAGGGAGTGCCTCTGTCCTCTGGAAATATCGCTCAAAGTCCTTTCCATAGGACCTTATATCATTATGGAATATGGTGCATTTTGCATCTGCATCGTGGTCCTTTGTGAGGATAACCTGTTTCTGGGTATAAGTACAGCAAACAGCAGAACAATAGCTGTTGCCGCCCTCTATTACCTGCCTAGAACCAACACACTGAATCCAGGCTATATTGTGGGGGTGTTTTTTATCAGATGCCCTTAATATCTCACCTTGGTATGGACCTGTAGAGCATAAGAGACGCTCATAGTCCATACTGGTTACTACATTCTGGAATTCCCCGTAACGGTATTCCTTCATAACCTTAGGGTCAAAGGGTTCAAAACCAGGGGATAGTATGATGGCCCCCACCTTTATATTCATCTTCTGGGGTTTCTGTGTAAAGTCTATGGCATTATTCTTACAGACTGCCTCACATATCCTGCATTTATCTTCCTTGAGATACAGACAGCTCTCATCTATATAGGCAATAAGGGGTATTGCCTGGGCAAAATAGATATGAACTGCCTTGTTGAGGGATATCTCCTGGTTATACTGGTCTGGATACTGGACAGGACAGTATTCAACGCATGTTGTACAGCCTGTGCATTTATCCTCTTTTATATACCTTGGTTTCCTTATGAGTGTTACATTGAAATCACCTACCTCACCCTCTACCTCGTGAACCTCAGTATAGGTGAGAACCTCTATATTTGGATGCCGGCCGACCTCGACCAGTTTAGGTGCAAGAATTCACATTGAGCAGTCATTGGTCGGGAAGGTCTTATCGAGCTGGGCCATATGGCCGCCGATACTCGGTGCCTTCTCAACCAGGTATACCTTGAAACCAGCTGCAGCAAGGTCCAGGGATGCCTGAATGCCACTGATACCTCCACCAACAACCATGACATCCCCAAAATTGTCTTCACCGAGTCTCTGTCTTAATTGTTGAATGTTCTCTTTGAGCGATATTACGTTTTCCACTTTCTATCACCTCATTATTTTTTTTGTGCCTGTCTCCATATGAAGAGACCTTTCTAATTCTGATTATAGCCAAGCCTCTCAGGGTGGGAATACACAGACAGGCGATTACCGCGCACCCTCCCTACGAGGGCAATACCCAGCTCATTGGCAAGGTTTACTGCACTCCCTGTTGGCGAGTGTCGCGAGACTATAACAGGGACCCCCATCCTGGCTGCCTTGAGGAGCATCTCAGATGAGATGCGGCCTGTGCTTAGTAGCACACAGTCCCTTGATGAGAATCCTTTAAACAGGCATTCACCCTGAATCTTGTCTATGGTATTATGTCTCCCAATATCCTCGGCCACTATGAGCACCTTGTTTCTATCAGCAAGGGCAGATGCATGGACACCACCGCTTGTCCGATAGAGATCCATATGTTCCTGTAGTTGCTTCATAAGTGAGATGATCTCCAGGGGGGTTGTCTCAAAGTCTGATTCTACCCTCTGACCATAGGTTGTAAAGGATGGACCACCACCGCAGCCTGATGTAAGCCTCTTGCGTGTAGGCAACTTAAAATCCTGGATTTTCAATCTCACATCAACCTCTGTCTCTGCATCACAGACCCTCATCATCATTACATCATCCATCCCTGATATGATCCCCTCTGAATAGAGAAAACCGAGGACGAGGAAATTCAGTTTACTTGGTGTACACAGGATGGTTACAAACTCCTGCTGATTTATAAATATGGTCAACTCTCTCTCAATGGGGACACGGGCATCCACTGTTGCCCATCCCTCTTCAGAAAAACGGCTGCATTTTATCTCAAAAGAGACGTCTTTCGGGGATGTTTCAACAGCAGTTCCCTGCATATCTTCTACCTTTATGTAACTTCCTGGAATATCTCTGTGATATCCTTAACCTCTATATCATCTGCATGGTTTAAGACAAGCCTGCTATCCTCAAGGGCTGTTATGCAGTATGGGCATGCCGTGGCCAGGACCCGGGCGCCAAGCTCTATTGCCTGTTCTACCCTTATATTTGAGAATCTCTCATGTTTTTCTGTCTCTGCCCAGACCCTGCCTCCTCCCATACCGCAGCATAGGCTATCCTCTCTTGCCTCCGGCAGTTCTTTCAACTCCACCCCGGGTATATTTTTCAGCGTCTCCCTTGGCTCATCGTATACCTTATTGTGTCTACCCAGATAGCATGGGTCATGATATGCTATCTTCTGGCTGTATTCTTTGGAGACCTTAATCCTGCCTTCCTTTACAAGCTCAAAGAGGAGCTGAGAGGTATGAACCACCTCAAAGTTTACATTAAACATGGGGTATTCATTCTTAAATGTATGGTAGCAGTGGGGTGAAGACACGAGGATCTTTTTTACGCCTTGATCTATAAAGGTCTTTATATTCTCTTTTGCAAGTTTTCTGAATAGCTCTTCATTCCCTGTCTTGCGGATGCTCTCACCGCAGCAGTTCTCCTTTTCCCCGAGTATGCCAAAGTCTACCTTGGCCTTCTTCAAGAGATTTACTGTGGCCTGGGCGACCTTTTTAAGCCTCGGGTCATAGCTGCAGTAACAGCATGGAAAATATAGATACTCCATACCCTCTTTAAAGGTCTTTACATTGAGGCCCTCTGCCCAGCTTGCCCTTGTCTTCCTGTCTTCATTAAAGGGATTTCCCTGAGATGCAAGGGCTGTACTTATAGACCTGTATGGCTTAACTGACCCTGCATAGACACCGTACCCTGTTGCCATCCTCCTGAGTGCTACCATATCATCTATCTGTCTCACATCCCTTGGACATCTCTGGGGGCACTTTCCGCAGGTAGTGCAACGCCATATCTCTTCCTTCTCTATCTCACTGAGACCGAATGTGGCCTCCCGTATGAGCTTCCTCATACTGAATTTTCTAACCTTATTCCAGGGGCAGACTGTATCGCATTTTCCACACTGATAGCAGTATTTTACTGCCTGTCCACCTTTTTCCTTTACCTCATCTATTACCTCTTTAAAGGGCGCTAATGTTTCCACGGTATCTTAGTCCTCTTTTTTTAGTCTTTTTTTATTCTTTCTGTGTAACCCTGGCAACCGTATTCACAACCTTGTCAAGACCGTATTTGTCTATCAATGACTGGATGCCTATCTCCACATCCTCCTGTTTTACCTCTTCATCCACCTCTTCTTCCCTCTCTTCATATATAAGGGCATCATTTATACACCACTTAACACAAAGTGGCTTATCGAGAGGTGGCTCACTCTCACACATATCACACTTTAGAGGCAGACCGGAGTCAGGCTCTTTAAAGGCATCCCGGGAGGGACATGATGCCCTGCAGAATCCGCATTCATCATATTCCTTTCCATCGATTATGTATTTATCCCTACCCATGCACTCAGCAGGGGTATACTCCCCGGCATATACAGGGACATATACATCCCTCATTGGGTCACGGATCATACGGATACGGGACCTTGCCGGGTTGTTACTGCTATATTTTGGGGCTGCGTGAAATGCAGAACAGATAACCTCGCAGGCACGGCAGCCATTACATTTGTCCAGATCGACCTTAATTGTTTTTATTTTTTTCTTAATCTTTGCCATTTTATATTATCCCTCTCTGTTCTAAGTCTTCGGCAACATAGCCCAGATCTAATTCCTGCAGGGTCTCCTTTTTGGGGATCCCATCGTCATTCCAGCCCTTAAACCTGTAATATGCATCCAGTAGCTGTTTCTCAAGCTCTGGGAATCTCTTTTTCCAGTGGTCTGTAGGTGGCTGTTCATCAGCCCTCCTTAATCCCCTTCTCACATTGATGGCCCTTACAAGGTTTCTGTTCCTTCTGTAGACCTTTTTGAGTGCCTCCTCATCTATATCTATACCTGTTGCTGCAGATATTATCTTAGGATAGTTATGTATATGATATGGTGGTTTCAATGGGAAAGAGGACAGACCAGCACATACACCAAGGGCATCGTCTATATAATGCATCATCTCCTGCCAGTCAACTATATCAACAGACATATCTACTGTGGGGTAATATGGGTTGGAGCGCTCCCCCCTCAACTCCCAGTCTAATAGGTACTGTTTGAACTTCTCGTCCGGGACCTGTATCCAGTCTTTAACAAAATTCAACCTCTCCTCCATTGTTGGGAATGGAGACTGTGGGAACTGCCCCTCTATCTGAGTTATGTTTATCTTCTCGCCTGTGGCATACATGAGATAATAAACAGGGTTGAGCATACCGAGCTTCAGCGGAAGCTGCTCGTGCTTTTTGATGTTGTTGTGGGCAAACTCCTCTGCACCCTTTCCTATCCTCTTGGCAGCCCAGTATGTCCCATCTGCCAGGATATCACCTATGCCCTCACGACGGACGATCCTATCCAGCAACCAGTAGAACCTGCCCTGGTTATCCTTGGGGCAACCCTCGAAATCTGCATCTGTCAGGATACCTGCCTCATATAGCTCTACTGCAAAGGCCATGGTCTGTGGTGTTGAAAACCCATCAACACCGTATTCTGTGGCCTTCTGTGCTATCCTGAAACCGAAGTCCAGGTCCTCAACAAATGCTGCCATGGAATAGGTAAGCTTGGAGAAGCACTTCATCATATATGTAGAGAGCCCCGGGACAGATATGATAGCACCGCATTTCATGGGACAGTTATAACAGCTTATAAGTCTCTTTCTAACGCTTAGCTGTGTCTCTGCCCATTTCTTCTCTATCTCCTTGTTCCAGAAATCCTTTCTCCTGACACGGGCATTACCCCAGACAAAGTTTTCTGTATGCCATTTCTCATCCACATGGAGCATCTCCTGGGGTGAGCCCAATCCCTGAAGTATGGTCATAACCCCGGGGACAGGGTTTTCATTCCTGAATTTGATATAATCCAGGACCTCATTGCATAGCTCTATAAACTCATCAGGCTTTGCAAGGTTTATATCCTTTGTCCCTCGAACAGCTATTGCCTTGACATTCTTGCTCCCCATGACCGCACCGAGCCCGAGTCTGCTGGCACTGGAGCGACCTTGCTCAATAGATGCCATGGAGACCCTATTTTCACCGGCAAGACCTATAGCTGCCACATGGGCATTAGGCTGGTTTAATTCCCTTTTTATCTCTTCCTGGGTCTGGACAGCACCCATTCCATGGAGGTGGCTTGCATCCCTTATCTCTACCTTATCGTTGTGTATCCAGATATAAACCAGTTTCGGGGATTTTCCCCTTAATATAACCTTATCATACCCTGCATGCTTTAGCTCAGGTGCCCAGAAACCGCCCATCATGGAGTATCCCATAAGAAGTGTCTGGGGTGAATATGCTGTTATTATTGTCCTGTTTGCACCTGGTGCCGGTGTCCCGCACAAAAGACCTGAACTGAATATCAGAGGGACATCAGGAGAAAATGGGTCAATCTCGGGGTCTACATTCCATAGCAGCCTTGCATTTGTCCCGAGCCCGCCAAGGTAGAGTTCTGTATCCCTTGGGTCTGTCTCTACCCTCTCGATATTCCCTGTGGTCAGGTCAATCTCCAAATTATACCCTGTCTCTGCATATCTCATTTTTTTGCCCCTTTAAAAAAAACTTTGCAGCATTAATAAATGCTGCATGTTATGTTGTTCTCTATCTACCATAATCAACCTTTATAATTCACAATGTTAACTAAATTTACTGATTCAAAAAACAATTGTCAAGGGAAAAATGAAATAATTCACAAGCAACAAGTATGATGAAAAAAAATTTCTAAATTTAATCTGATTGCCTGTTATTATTCATATTTTTATCTTGACATAAACTTCCCTAAAAATATAATATTAGACTTATAAAATTTTTCACAAACACAAATCTTTATTAGAGAGGTGGGTATGAAATTAGAGGGAAAAAATGCTGTAGTTACTGGTGGAGGCAGAGGTGTTGGCAGGGCAATCAGTCTCGCCTTTGCAAAAGAGGGCGCTAATGTTGTGGTGAACTACGCAGGGAACCAGAAGGCCGCCGATGAAGTGGTGGAGATGATTAAGGCAATGGGGAGAAAGGCAGTTGCTGTAAAAGGCGATGTAGGGGTTGAGGAAGACGCAATAAAAATCATCGATACATGCGTCCAAGAGTTCGGTTCCATCGATGTACTCGTAAATAATGCAGGTATATCCAAACCGGCGCTCCTCCATAAGATGACTGTAGATGTCTGGGACCAGGTCGTAAATGTCCAGATGAGGGGCCCATGGCTCTGCATAAAGGCAGCATCTAAGTATTTTATGCAGCAGAACTACGGCAGGATTGTAAATGTAACCTCTGTTGCAGGTATGGTAGGGACAATAGGTCAGATCAACTATGCCGCAGCAAAAGGCGGGGTTGTAACCCTAACAAAATCAGCAGCCAGGGAGCTTGCAAAATATAATGTCACCTGCAACTGCATATCCCTTGGTATTGTTACCACAGAGATGACGTCCACGCTCCAGAATGATGAAAAATTAAGAGAGATATACACAAGAAGGATACTTCTTGGCAGATACGCAGAACCGGAAGATGTTGCACCAGCCTTCGTATTTTTTGCCTCAGATGACGCACGCTATATTACAGGACAGGTTCTTCCTGTAGATGGCGGATACGGTATGACGTAAAACAATCGAAGGTAAGATTATAAAATCCACAAGGAGGTGTTTAATGGCAGGAGTACCAAAAACAATAAAACAGTGGCAGATGGTTCAACCAACAACATTTAATAAGGAAACAAAAGAGAAGATACCCGGAAAGCTCGAGATGGCAGAGATACCGGTACCCGAATTAAAGGAAGGTGAGGTTTTAGTAGAGATTGCAGGTTGCGGCGTATGCCATACAGACCTCGGCTATTTCTTTGACGGTGTCCCCACAGTAAGTAAGCCCCCTCTGGCCCTTGGCCATGAGATAGCAGGGACAGTTGTAGCAGGTGACCCTGCGTGGATAGGGAAAGAGGTTATAATCCCTGCAGTTATGCCATGCAGGAAGTGTATCCTCTGTAAGACAGGCAGGGGTAACAGATGCCTTTTCCAGAAGATGCCCGGTAACTCAATAGGTGTATACGGTGGATTTGCAAGCCACATCCCTGTGCCGACCATTGACCTCTGCGTTGTCCCGGATAAGAAGGGTTTTGCACTTGAGCAGCTCGCTGTTGTTGCCGATGCAGTGACAACCCCTTATCAGGCATGCAAGAGGGCAGACCTGCAGCCCGGTGACAATGTAATCATCATCGGTGCCACAGGCGGTGTTGGTGTCTATATGGCACAGACAGCCAAGGCCCTGGGTGCAAAGAGTGTAATCGGTATCGCCAGGAACCCTGAGAAACTCCAGAGGGCATTAAACTATGGCTGCGATGCAGTAATAAGCACCATTGATAAGGACAATAAGACCATCGTAGGCGAGTGGAGAAACTTCTGCAAATCCAATGGCCTTGACAACACAGGCTGGAAGATCTTCGAGGTAACAGGCACAAAGGCAGGACAGGACCTTGCCCTTGACCTATTATCATTTGTAGGCAAGCTCATCCTTGTTGGATTCGGTATGTCAAAGAGCGAATATATGTTCTCCAAGCTCATGGCATTTGATGCCGAGGTAATAGGGACATGGGGTTGTCTGCCTGAGTATTACCCCATCGTGCTCGATATGGTCCTCTCAAGAAAGATACAGATAGAGCCCTTTGTGGAAGTAAGGCCCATGAGCACAATTGCAGCAACATTTGAGGAGATACACAAAGCAGGTTCCCCTGCAAAGAGGGTTGTTTTAAAACCAGATTTTTAAGTCAGTCAACAAAAAACTATATTAAGGAGGAAGACTATGGGTTTAGAATGGATGCCAAGAGAACATGGATTAAAGGATCACTCAAGACACGGGACACAGTGGTGGGGCAAAGAGGCACCCTGCACAGTCTATGAAAAGAAACCCTTAAAAGACCCGAAGGGCAATGTAGTCCCCGGTCTCTATGTAGCATGGATAACCCTCAATAACCCTGCCCAGTATAACAGCTATACCACAGAGATGGTAAAGGGCGTTATCGCAGGTTTTGAGAACTCATCCACAGACCGTGAGGTAGTAGCTGTTGTATTTACAGGCACAGGCCCGTTTGCATTCTGCACAGGCGGCAACACAAAAGAATATTCAGAATACTACAGCATGAGGCCAGAGGAATACGGCGCATATATGGAACTCTTCAACAACATGGTAGATTCCATACTCATGTGCAAGAAACCGGTTATCTGCCGTGTAAATGGTATGAGGGTTGCCGGTGGTCAGGAGATAGGAACAGCCTGTGACCTAACCCTTGCATCAGACCTTGCAATCTTCGGTCAGGCAGGCCCCCGTCATGGTTCAGCACCAGTAGGTGGTGCATCTGACTTTCTCCCTGCATATCTGAGCATCGAGGATGCCATGTGGTCATGCGTATCCTGCGAGATGTGGAGTGCATACAAGATGTGGTGGAAGGGCCTTATAACAAAGGCATTCCCTGTCCTCAAAAACGAAAAGGGTGAATGGGTAAGGAACCCACAGATTATTACAGATACATTCATCAGGAACGGTGAGATCGTATACGGTGAGAATAAGAGCGGTGATGAGTTCAAACAGGCCCGCGCATGGGTCCAGGAAAAACAGAAAAAAGGAGAGGTTGATTTTTCACTTATGGATGCAGAGATCGACAGAATTGTATGGACATTTGCAAACCTCTTCCCAGGATGTCTCATGAAATCCATCGACGGTATCAGGCAGAAAAAGAAATTCTTCTGGGATACCATGAAGAACGACCACAGATACTGGCTGGCAACAAACATGATGGGCGAGGCATTCCTTGGCTTTGGTGCATTCAACACCAAGAAGATCACCGGTGTCGACACCATCGACTTCATCAAGAACCGTCAGCTCATCGCACAGGGCAGGCTCGTGGATCAGTCCTTTATGGAAGAGGTCCTCGGAAAGCCTCAGGCGAAGTAACAAAACCGATTTTCCCAGGGGGGAGAAATCCCCCCTTTTTTTATTAAAATGCAAAGGTCAGGTCTTTTGGATACTGACCCCCTTCAGGAGGTTTCCATATGGGTTACAATCTAATAGTTTTTGAGAAAAAAAATAAGGTGGCAAGGATAACTTTGAATGTCCCGCCTTCAAACTGGCTTACCATCTCCATGATGAAGGAGATCAATGAAGCCCTTGCAGATGTAAAAAAAGACCCTTCAATCCAGATGCTCGTGTTTGACCACGCCGGTGAAAAGGCATTCTGTGATGGTGTGGATGTAGCAGACCACACAGAAGACAAGGTAGATGAGATGATAGAGGTCTTCCACAGGATGTTCCGCAATCTCGCGGAGATGGATATAACCACCGTGGCGGTTGTAAATGGCCGTTCACTGGGAGGTGGTTGTGAGCTCATGTCATTCTGTGACATAGTCGTGGCATCTGAGAAGGCACGTATAGGTCAGCCTGAGATAGCTGTCGGTGTCTTCCCACCTGTTGCTGCAGCATGGTTCCCCAAGATTATAGGGCTACAGAAGACCTATGAGCTTATCCTAACAGGGAAGGTTATAAGCGCAAAAGAGGCACAGGCAATAGGGCTTGTTACAGTGGTCTTACCGGCAGAGAACTTCAAGGAAGAGGTGGATAAATACCTCGCTGACTTCCTCAACAAGAGCAGGCCTGTGGCTATATGGACAAAAAGGGCAATAAAGGCCGGGTTGAGCCTCGACTTCCTCCAGGCACTCAAGGCATCGGAGATTATATATCTCAAGGGCTGTATGTCCACAGATGATGCAAAAGAGGGTATCACTGCATTTATGGAAAAGAGAAAGGCTGTCTGGAAGGATAAATAGAAAGCCATGCTCTTTGCACCAAAGGAAGAGATATACTCAAGGATAACAAGACTGAAATCTTTGATGGAGGATGCCTCGCTGGACGGGGCATTCTTCCATTATAAGATAGACTATTATTATCTCTCCGGTACCATGCAGGATTCACTCCTGTTTGTGCCCGTAGATGACGAGCCTGTTCTTTTCGTAAAGAGGGAGGTATCAAGGGCAAAGAGGGAATCACCCATTAACAGGATTGTATCCATCCGTTCCATAAAAGAGATTATCGACCATATAAAGCCCATTAAAAAAGTAGGGTTGCAGCTCGATGTTGTCCCGTATAACGATGTAATGAGATTCAGGGAGATAGTGGGTAATGTGGAGTTTTTCAACTGCTCACCTCTTACAAGGGAACTGAGAAAGGTGAAATCACCATTTGAGATTGCACTCATAGAGAGGGCTGCTGCTATCCAGAAGATGGTATACGAATATGTCCCTCAAGTCCTTGAGGAGGGGATGACAGAGATAGAACTCGGGGGCATCCTTGAGGCATATGCAAAGGCCCTGGGTCATGAAGGGCTACTCCGTGTCCGGTCTCTCAACTATGAGGCATATACATGGCATATTGTAAGCGGCAGGACAGGGAGTATTGTGAGTCAGTCGGATTCGCCTATGGGCGGATTGGGCCTGTCGCCTGCCTTCCCTGTAGGCGCCAGCATGAAAAAGATCAAAAGGAATGAACCTATCCTCATTGATTTCGGCATATGCTACCACGGTTATCAGGCAGACCAGACAAGGATGTTCGCCATAGGGTCTATGCCGAAACTATTTGTCGACGGATATGAGGCATGCAGGGAGATACACTACAAGGTCCTTGATAAGGTATTAGAAGGTCTGACAAGCAGGGAATTATTCGAATATTCTAAAAAACTGGCAGATAGGCTCGGGTTCGGTGATTATTATCTCGGGTACAGACCCCATAAGGTGAGGTTTCTTGCCCACGGCATAGGTATAGAGCTTTCAGAATTGCCCTTTATAGCCGCAACCCATGACTACCCCATAAATAACCATGCAGTCTTTGCAATAGAGCCCAAGATGGTTTTTCCCAGGAAAGGCGCCTGCGGTATCGAAAACACTGTCTATGTAGATAATGGCAGATACAGGATCCTAACTGATACAGATGAGCGTATCACTATCTTATGAAGGTCCTATTTTCTACAGGCTGTCTATACTACCTACCCATAAAAGACATATTCCTCGTTGCAAAAGAGGCGGGTTATGACGGCTGTGATTTGGTAATAAACAGACATTTCAATAGACCGGATTACCTTGATATTGTAAAGGAGTGCTGTGAGATACTGCCTGTCTATTCTATCCATGCACCTTTTCTAAAAATTGATGCCTGGGGCAACAAGACTAATGCCATTGTCCAGACGGTTAGAATTGCCAAGGAGTTAAATGCAGGTATCATCAATTTCCATCCGCCCTCGTGGTTTTCTGCAGAACTCGTTTTCTTCAGGTCATTCAGAAAGATAGAGGACTTTCAGAAATCACTGGGTTCTGAAGGGATAAGATTAACCATAGAAAATATGCCCCTTGTAGGCAAAAAGCTCATGCTCATGCCCTATATCCTCAACGACTATAAAGACCTGATTGAGTATGGATTAGAGAGAAACCTCGACTTTACCTTTGATACAACACATCTGGGGACATTCGGGGTAGACCCTGTAATTGGTTTTTTAAGTTTTTTTAAAACCGGGCGGCTTAAGAATGTCCATATAAGCGATTATACTGATACAGAGAGTCATCTGTTTCTCGGCAGGGGTATTATGCCTGCGGCAAAGCTCTTAAACACCATGAGAAGGCTCGGTTATGATGAGATGATTACCCTTGAGGTATCCCCTGAGGAACTGCCAAGGACAAGGCAGTGGATGGTGAAGATGATGCGCTACCAGCTCTCCCTTATAAGACTGCATCTGGGCTTGGATAACCATGACTAAAAAAACCCTTTTTGTCTGCGAAGAATGCGGATATGAGACATATAAATGGATGGGCAGGTGTCCCAGGTGCTCCAAATGGGATACTATAAGGGAGGTGCAGCAGGAGAAGGATAGACCATTAGGTATTGAGACCCCTTTTTTGATGGGGGATGAAGAGATACCTGATGAGAGAATAATCCTGGGTATAGAGGAGCTGGACAGGGTCTTGGGCGGCGGCATGACAGAGGGCTCTTCCATACTCTTAGGGGGTGACCCGGGCATAGGCAAGACTACCCTGTGTTTTGAGATAGCATCAAGGATGGCTGAGATTGGAAAAAACCCTCTCTATGTATCCGGGGAGGAATCCATAAGACAGCTCGCTGCCAGAAAAAAAAGGCTAAGCCTTAAGGGCTCGTTCCCCATTCTATCCACAAACAGAATGGATGATATCCTCGCTGCCATAGCCGCCAGAAGATATGACCTCGTTATTATAGATTCTATCCAGTCCATATATAACACAAAACTCCCCATGCTCCCGGGGAGCACAAGTCAGATAAGGGATGTATCTTCCAGGCTTATAATGGAGATGAAGACAGGCGACATAACACACATATTCATAGGTCATGTAACAAAAGAAGGGGTAATTGCAGGGCCTAAGGTCCTTGAGCACATGGTAGACACTGTTCTGTATTTTGAGGGCGACAAGATGCTCCCATACAGGATGCTCAGGGTCACAAAAAACAGATTCGGCCCTGTAGATGAGGTGGGTATATTCCAGATGAAAAAACAGGGTCTTGTAAGTGTCGAGAACCCTTCAGAATTTTTTTTATCAGAGAGGGAGAACATAGGAAAGGGTAGCGCCCTATTTCCATATGTAACAGGTACAAGGCCTTTAATGCTTGAGATACAGGCCATTACACCAAAGACTAATTTCTCCATACCCAAGAGGCTGTCTCTGGGATATGATATGAACAGGCTATTTATAATTATAGCAGTCCTTGAAAAGACAGTGGGAAAGCCATTTTTTGACAGGGATGTCTATGTGAACATCACAGGGGGTATGAAGGCGGCTGAACCAGGGGTTGATTTGCCTGTTGCGGCCTCAATACTATCAAGCTATCTCGATATAGACATAGGCAATGATACAGCCATATTTGGAGAGATAGGCCTGACAGGGGAGATAAGGAAGATAGTTAATATGGATATAAGGCTCAAGGAGTGTGTTAGACTGGGCATAAAGAGGGTATTCTGCCCCCGTGGTATCGAGGAGGTAGAAGGTATAGATGTCATACCATTAAAGAATGTAAAGGCCCTGTATGAGCATATTTTGACTTGAGTTCTGTCGAGGTCTTGCCGGATAGCATAATCCTTATGTCTGGCCCGTCGCAATTTAGATAGATTGAATCTTCTACATAATTCTTTTGTATCTCTTTTATCAGCGTAGTCTTGCCAACCTGCCTCACACTTTATATAACTATTATTTTTCCTTTAAAGAGAAAATCCTCTATCCTGTCCTGTATGGTTCTTTTTAGTATCCTATCACCAAAATTAATCAAAATATTTCCCTGCTTGGGCAAGAATCTATAATGAATTAAAGATTATAAAAGGTATTTACCCCATAGTGGCTAGGGCATTGCAAACACCTTACCTTTTGGCCTTATTGTCAATACAGGGCATGGTGATTTTCTCACAACCTTCTCTGCCACACTCCCTATGAGGATATGTTCTATACCACTTCTACCGTGTGTCCCCATAACAACGAGGGATATGGATTCCTGTTTTATATAGTCTATTATCTCCACAAAGGTGACACCGGTCTTGATTATTTTTTTAAAGGGTATATCTATCTTTTTTGCTATTTTTTCAAAATCCTTCTCTATCTCTTTTTCTATATTCCTCTCTATAGCCACGAGATTCTCAGGGGTCATAAATGATTCATACGGTGTAAAATAATTGAGATTCGGTATAACGTGGATTAGATGTAACTCTGCCTCGAATTTTTTTGCAATCTCTATGGCATATGAAAGGACCTCGTCGGTGAATTCTGAGAAATCAACAGGACATAATACCTTCTTTATCATATTAACCTCCCTTTAATGTTTTTGAAAATTAAATAATCAATAATCAAAGTATACATTCAGTGCCTTTACAGGACATACCCGGACACACAGTTCGCAGGCAACGCATCTTTCATAGTCAAACTCCACCTTCATGGTATCCCGGTTTAGATACAGGGCTGATGGTGCACATACGCTTGTGCAGACGCCGCAGTGGACACACTTTGCCTCATCCCTTTTTATATCCTGCTCGATAGGTTCTATATCACACCCTGTCTGAACAAGATACTCAATGCCCCTCTGGTAATCCTCATCACTACCTTCAAGCTCCACAACCATAATAGAGTCTGCCTTCGGCAGGACATTTGCCCTAAGGATATTGAAGATTAGATTAAAATCCTTGGCGAGCCTGTATACTATAGGCTTGTCTATCATATTCTTTTTAAACCTTATTATAATCCTCTTTTTCATCGACATCCTCTCTTTTTCATATAAAATTACTACAGTTTTACAAGCTCTATATCACCCCATACACCGAGCTTATCACCCATTATAATAAGTATACCTCTAATCGTATTAAATGTCTTTGCCTTTTCTATGGCAAAGGCTATATCTTCCCTTTTTTTTACAATATTCCCTATAAAGGTTGCAAGTCCGTCGCAGAATAAAGATGATTCACCGATTATGCATACTGCATCTGCACTGCCAAAACTCAGTGAATGTCCCACTGTCCCTGATGATGTACAGACACCGTATGCAGAAGGCCCAGGGGCTATATCTATGCCAATCCTTTCACTGAAAGGCGAATCCTTTGCATAGATCAGGATTGTCCTGCGCCTCTTTGTCTTTAAAAATATATCACCTCCATTTTCTATTATAAATTCATATGATTGCGGCTCTATGTCCCTGCCCACAAACTCTGCTATGGCACCGGCGACACAGGCCATGGGTCCCACACCGATTAAGGATGATGCCTCAATCATCTTTCTTACTATCTCAGGGGCAAACCTGTCATCTTCAATGGGTGTGAGGCTCTCAAGAAATTCAGGCCTCTGTCTTATATACTCCTCAAGCTGGTGCCTGTAAAATAATACCCTGTCTGCTATAAAATCTTTTAAATCATTCTTTGTGCAGCAGAAAAGGTCGGTCTCTTTGTATTTGACCTCAAAGCACATGAGGTCATTGGGTCTTGATATACGCCTGTAAAACCTCTCTTCATACAATACTCAATACCCCTAACAATATGATATTAAATGAATACCAAGGCTAAGGCCTTTGCAAAAATCCAGCATATGTCTTGATTCTTTATCATAAATATCTGTCCACTCATCTATCCCACAGCTTTATGCCATAGTTGTTTCATTTATTACCTATTTTATATAGGTATTATTTAGGTTATCAATTGATATTGCCAAATCCATTTTTAGCCTCTATGATTGTAACATGAATTCACAATTTTTTAAACTGCACAATCGATAATAAAAAAAATTGAGAGGTGGAGCCATGCATATTGTTGTCTGTGTAAAGATGGTCCCGGATACAACACAAGTCAAGATAGACCCTGTTACTAATACGCTTATAAGAGAAGGTGTGCCTTTTATCACAAATCCTTTTGATGGCCCTGCAGTTGAAGAAGCGCTTAAAATAAAAGACAAGCATGGGGGTAAGATAACTGTCCTGTCAATGGGCCCTCCCATGGCTGATTCTGTCATTAGAAAGGCAATAGCTATGGGGGCAGATGACGGTATTCTATTGAGTGACAGGGTATTTGGTGGTGCTGACACCCTCGCCACAAGCAAAGTACTTGCTCATGCTATATTGGAGGTCTCGAAAAAAGATCCTGTGGATATTATTATCTGTGGTAAACAGACAATTGACGGTGATACAGCTCAGGTAGGTCCCGGGATTGCAACACGTCTCGGTTTTAGTCAGGCGACCCTTGTTGATAAAATAATCTCTTTAGATTTAGAAAGAAAAAAAATTGTAGTAAGGAGAAAACAAGATGAATGGCATGAGGTAATAGAGGTAAGTCTGCCTACATTACTAACTGTAGAGAGAGATGCAAATAGACCTCGATATCCATCAGTGCCCCGCAGGATTTATTCAGAAGAGATATCAATACCTATATGGAATAATTATTTTATGCAATTAGATCCAAAGACCATAGGCCTTAACGGTTCTGCCACAACAGTCAAACGTATATTTGCTCCTGAAAAACAACAGGGTGAGATATATTCCGGGGATGGAGATGGAAACGGAACTGGCAAGCTTGTAAGTGTAATCTTAAAAAAATTTGAAGAATGGAAAATAAGGGGTGCACAATATGGTTAAGAAAAAAAAGATAAGGCCAAGGGTCCGCTTAATAGCTGAAAAATGTATTGCATGTGGTAGATGTGAGCCCTCATGTCCGGCAAATGCCATTGAATATGATACACATGACACGCAAGGGTCGCCCATTGTTAATCCTGCTAAATGTATAGGCTGCAAAAAGTGTTTAAAAGTCTGTCCGGCCCAGGCATTTGAACTAATCTACCCGATAGGCAGTGAAAAATGTAATGGATGCGGTGAATGTATACAAGTATGCCCAACCCATGCCATTGAATATGATACCTTTGATGTAAAGGGTGTACCTGTAATAACTATTGATAAGTGCAATGGCTGTAAAAAATGTATAGAGAAATGCACCTCAGGGGCACTTGAAGATTTTATCAATATCATAGGCAAAAGCAATCAAGAAAATGATGATGTAACACAAACAGAAAAAGACAGCCCTACTGAAAAAACAGTCTGGAAAGGCGTATGGGTCTTTGTCGAACATATAGATGGCAAGCCCAATCAAGTATCTTGGGAGCTTTTAGGAATAGGTAGCGAGCTTGCATCAGACCTAGGTACAGGGTTATCAGCTGTTATATTTGGACACAATGTAGAGCATCTTATAATGGAGGCCTTTGGATTTGGTGCTGATCAGGTTTATATCATTGACCATCCAACGCTTAGATATTATCGAACCCGTCCTTATCTTGATTGCTTTGTATATCTCATAAATAAATATCATCCAGAGATCCTTCTTATCGGTGCAACAGGGCTCGGCAGAGACCTTGCGAGTGCAGTTGCTACGGCACTTAATACCGGACTTACGGCAGATTGCACAAAACTCAGCATAGATAAGGAAAAAAGGCTTCTCGAACAGACCAGACCTGCCTTTGGTGGCAATGTAATGGCAACAATATTAACAGAGCATGCCAGGCCACAGATGGCATCTGTTAGACCAAGGGTGCTGCCAGTGCCACCATTCAGAAAAGATAGGATTGGTGAATTAATAAGAGAATCTATAGAGCTCAATGAGGACGAGATAGCAACAAAGATCCTCGAGATTATTCCAATAAATAATGGGGATGAGAGCGACATAAGAACAGCCGAGATTATTGTCAGTGGTGGTAAAGGCATGCTTGAAAGAAAGAACTTTTCAATCCTTGAAGAGCTTGCATCGCTTCTCGGGGGTGTCGTTGGTGCATCGAGATGTGCAGTTGATGCAGGATGGATATCCCATGAGAGGCAGGTTGGCCAGACAGGTAAAACTGTAAGGCCAAAGCTCTATCTGGCATGTGGTATATCTGGGGCAATTCAGCATCTCGTGGGTATGCAGAATGCTGAACATATAATAGCAATAAATAAAGACAAAAATGCACCCATATTTGAAGTTGCCCATGTTGGTATTGTAGGGGATGTATTTGAGATAGTGCCACCCTTGATAACATCCCTAAAAGAGAAGACAGGCACCCATTCCAATTTATAAGGAGCTATCATGACACCAACAGAATCTTTAATATTTGCTGTTCTCGTTATTATTGCCCTTCTCATATTTTTGAGAAGGATATATACACTTGTGAATTTCATCACCCTCGGGAGATGGGAACACAGGTTTGACCGTCTATGGGAGAGGTTTAAAGGGATGATCTACTACGGTTTTCTCCAGAAAAGGGTCATACAAAAAACCTTTGGTCTGAATCATCTCATGCTTTTCTGGGGCTTTTTAGTCTTGTTACCAATAAATGCAGAATTTGTTATATCAGGATTGTTTCCCAAATTTACACTTGCATTTATAGGAGACACATCTTACACGATTCTGTCTCTACTCGCAGATATCATGTCTGCTGTTGTATTGCTTGCTGTTGTATTTGCATCTATAAGGAGATTATTCTTCAAGCCACAATATCTGGAATCAACAGCAGAGGCATATATAATACTCTCAACTGTAGGGCTTCTTATGGTTGCATACTTTGGATTGAATATAACAGCATTAGGCCTTAATGAAAAGCCCTCTGAAGCAGTGCCTGTCTCTGCTATATTAACAAGGCTTATATTACATGATATCCAAGGGTCAAGCCTCTATATCTTAAATAGAGTCTTCTGGTGGGCACATGCTGCCCTATTCTTATTCTTTCTTATTTTTATCCCATACAGTAAGCATCTGCATATACTTGCCTCTTTACCCAATTGTTTTTTCAGAAACTTTTCATTCCCTAAGTCCTTATCAAGGATACGCTTCAGCAAAGATGCCTCATATGGTGTATCCAAGATAACACAGTTCACATGGAAGGATCTCCTTGATTTCATGGCATGCACAGAGTGTGGGAGGTGCTTAGCCTCATGTCCCGCAAATATATCTGGTAAGGCCCTGAACCCAAAACAGTTGATTTATCATCTGAAAAAAAACCTCATGGAAAATGGTTTCCATATTATTAACACAAGGCCTTTCGATACCATTGGCAGACCGCCTGAAGATATTGAACTCCCTGTGCCTCTCATTGGCAGTGGCAATTCAAGTATTTTGGAAGAGACTGTATGGGAGTGTACAACCTGCGGCGCATGTGTTGAAAGCTGTCCTGTTTTTATAGAGCACTTTCCTAAATTACTCAACATAAGGAGACACCTAATCATGGAAGAGGTTAGATTTCCTGAGGAATTAATCTCATTCTTTGAAAATATTGAAGCAAGATCGAATCCATGGGGGCTCGCACCTACTGAAAGAGGGAAATGGGCTCAGAATCTCAATATCCCAGCTTTTTCTGCAAAAGAAGGGCATGAATATCTTATATATGCCGGTTGCATGGGGGCATTTGATACAAGGACAAAAAAGATATTATCCTCTTTAGTATCTATCCTCAAAAAAGTAGGGATTCAATATGGCATACTTGGTTCTGAAGAGATGTGTTGTGGCGATGCTATAAGAAGACTGGGAAATGAGTATGTTTTCGACAGCGTTGCTATAAAAAATGTGAATCTATTCAAAAAGATGGGCGTAAAAAACATTATAACTATATGCCCTCATTGTTTTAATACATTAAAAAATGATTATAGGGCCTATGGTGCTGAATATAATGTATTTCACCATACAGAGATACTTAATAAACTATATAGACAATACATATTTAAAACAGACAATGTATTTAAAGATGAACGTATCGTATTTCATGATTCATGCTATCTTGCACGATATAACAACATATATGAAGAACCACGTCGTATTATAGAAATGATTACCGGCAGGCCGCCATTGGAAATGGAAAAAAACAGGAAAGATAGCTTCTGCTGTGGCGCAGGAGGCGGAAGGATGTGGCTCGAAGACGATGCCAATACAAGGATCAACAGGGAGAGAACTAAACAGGCGCTCAAGGAAGGCCCAACTATAATAGCCACTTCTTGCCCTTTCTGTATCACCATGTTTGAAGATGGGTTAAAGGAGATAGAAGGGTCTGAAGATATACGGGTTATGGATGTATGTGAGTTCTTTGTAGAAGGGGACAAAGGCATTAAAGATACAGATGAAGAAGAAAAACAAAATGAAGAAAAAAGGAGAGTTGTCAATGAATAACAATGGATTCATAAGTGATTTTGAGGGAATAAGGCCACACATTAACAATGGGGTATATGTGGATATCTCTGCAAGGGTTATAGGCAATGTTATTTTGGATGAGGGATCCAGCATATGGCCTATGGCTGTTCTCCGTGCTGACAGCGCCCATATTCACATTGGTAGGCATGCTGCAGTTCTGGATTTTGCATTTATAGAATCACCGGAAGGATTCCCTGTCAATATCGGGGAGGAGGCCCTCATAAGTCACGGGGCTATAGTGCATGGTGCTATTATAGAATCAAGGTGTCTTATTGGTATTGGGGCAATCATTTTAGACGGTGCAGTAATATCATCTGGTAGCATAATAGGTGCAGGCAGCTTTATAGCTGCAGGGGCCCATATCCCGCCTAATTCTCTGGTCATGGGGACACCGGGAAGGGTCATAAGGGAGGTTAAGCCCGGTGAAAGAGACAATCTTATTCAACAGATAAAGTTAATTTACAATAAATCGAGAAGATATATGGGCCCCGATTCTACATTAAAAGAATAAAAAAAATAAAAAAATAAGGAGGGGTATAAAATGAAGCCTACAACTAATAATCATTACACAGGTTGGAATTTTAACGCTGCAACGCCAGTAACAGATAGGTATATGACACTAATCAACAGAGACTATGTTTTTGAATTTGTGGACCATCAATATTGCAGTATTTTGGGGAGATGCCGTGATGAGGTGTTGAATAACACCGTTAAAGATATCTGGGGTAGCGAGAATTTCGATAACAAGATTAAGCAGTGCATAGATAGATGCTTTGCCGGTATCCCTGTTAATTATGAAGGTTGGTTTGATGTCCCTGGCAACGGGCAAAAAAGATATTATAAAATCCATTACTTCCCTTATAAAAGCGAAGATGGAAATACCACCCATGTAATCTCTGCGTTATGGGATATTACTGATGCGAAGCAAGAGGAAGAGATATTTAGTAAATGCAAATCAGATTTTTTTAGAAAATTACAAAAAAATTCTTTTGGGGTTATTCTTTTCGATATGAAAGGTCAGTTTTTATTCGTTAATAATGCTATGGTTGAGATAACAGGATTTGATTGTAAGTGGTTTGCCGACAAGACCCTTTTCGATTTTATCAGGCCAGAAGAAAAGGATAATCTCTCTTATTGTTTCAGTTCATGTTTAAAAGGTAGAGATATGCATAATTTTGTATTTAGCTACAACAATGCATTCGGTGAGATAAACTGGATAAATGCAAACTTTGCCCCTATATATGAAAATGGCGCCACAAGTGGTGTAGTCTGCGTAGTATACGATGTTACCAGACGAAAAGAGATAGAGCGAAGATATGATAATCTACAAAGAAAATATAATGTCCTCTTTGAAAATTGTAATGATGCTATTTTTACATTTGATTCATCAGGGAGATTAACTTATACGAACAAGAGATTCCTTTCCATCTTAGGATATAAAAAGGAGGATGTAAACGATACAAATATTGGCAATATATTTACCGAGTGGAAAAACCCAGATGGATTAATCGAAGCCCTGAAGTCTAACAGGATGATAAAGAGATACGAGACAACTATAAAGAAAAAAGACGGAACAATCATAAATACTTGTCTCACAATTGTCCCGCTCCATAATGACAATAAAACTGGGTTATTATATCAGGGATTGTTCAATGATATTACACAATTTAAATTAATGGAAAAAGCCCTTCTCAACTATAAAGCTCAATTGGAAAGCATAATATGTGAATCACCCATCCCACAGTTCATGATAGATAAGGACCACAGGGTGATATACTGGAATAAGGCACTTGAAACCATAAGAGGAATAACCTCTCGGGAGATGGTGGGTACTAAAAACCACTGGAAGGCATTTTATGAATATGAAAGACCATGCATGGCAGATTTAGTAGTCGATGGCACAGATATAGATATAAACAAATGGTATCATAAAAAAGAATATAAGACTAATCCCCTTGGCTTTCATAAGGCGATGGATTTCTTTAAAACTTTTGGTGTCGGGGGTAAGTGGTTATATTTCTCCGCAGTTCCGGTAAGAGATGCAAATGGAGACATAATAGGGGCTATTGAGATACTTGAAGATGCCACTGATTCAAAGATAGCGGAAGAAACTATAAGACTTGCTGAACAAAAATGCATAGATATACTAAGGGCAGTAAATCATGAAATGTAAAGAAAGATTGAGATTGATTGAATGCTTGTCTATATTTTTTTGATGTGATAAGATAGAGATGCTGTTTATCCATTTTTAAGTAAAATATGGATGGATTCATACTGCTAAATGGATGATTCCGTCATAAAAAACGTAAGTCTCCAAACGCTTATTGACGAAGTTAAAGGCTTACTTGTCGAAAGCGAAAGGAGATTTCGTTTTCTTTTTGAGAGATCACCAGACCCAATCTTTTTAATGGAAAAAAATATAATCATTGACTGCAATTATGCGGCTATCAATCTACTCAATTATAACGATAAGGAATTATTAATAGGCAAAAGACCACTTGATATATCCCCTGAAATACAACCAGATGGTATATCTTCTGCTGATAAAGAGAGTCAATTTTATACCAAGGTTTATGAAAAAGGACACGCAAATTTCGAATGGGTCTTTCAAACATCTCAATGTAATCAGGTCTGGGCAGATGTATTTATAACGCTAGTCCCCATAAGAGAAAAACTCTTAAATTATGTAATCTGGCATGATGTTACCGAAAAGAAGAAGATAGAAGCCCATCTGAGAGAAACAGAGGCAAACTATAAAAGCATTTTCGAGAATGCAGTAAATGGGATATTTCAGGTTACACCTCAAGGTTCTTTTATAAGGGTGAACAGGGCCCTGGCCAAGATGTTCGGATTTGATTCACCAGGTGATCTTATAGCAAATATATTGAATATAGAGGACCAGTATGTTACTCCAAGAGACCGAGAGGATATCAAGAGGCTGATGGAAGATAAAGGTTTCGTTGAAGGGTTTGAGACTGAACTCTATAAAAAAGATAAAAGCAAGATATATGTCTCCATAAATGCCAGGGCCGTCAAGAACGCTTCAGGGAAGGTATTATACCACGAAGGTTTTATAGAGGACATTACCAAACGCAAAGAAGCAGAGATGGCTTTATTAAGAGAGAGGGAGGATCTAAATGCTATCCTTAATAATATGCCAATGGGGGTAATAATCACAGACATAAACGGTGTTTTTCTGTTTGTGAACTTAGAATTTACAAATATCACAGGGTATACGTATGAAGATGTCCCTACCGGGCGAGAGTGGTTTAAAAAGGCCTATCCTGACCAACAATATAGATATAAAGTTATTGAATTCTGGAGAGACAGGGTTCTGGCAAAAAAAAGAGAATGGGTTGAAGAGGAATTTACTATCCGGTGCAAGAATGGAGAGAAAAAAGACATCGAGTTTAGATCCATTATTTTAAGGGACTATATCATTACTATACTTGCTGATATTACAACGAGAAAAAGGGCTGAGATGGCCCTCAAGATAAGTGAGGAAAAATTTAGACTTTTATTCGAAAAATCCATCGATCCCATCTTATTGTTAAATAGGAAGAGACGAATAATTGACTGCAATGAGGCTGCCTTAAAGCTCTTAAGATGTAAAAACAAAGGCGACCTAATTGGTTTAAATCCCACAGATATCTCACCTGATAAACAACCTGATGGGAAAAAATCTTCAGAAAAAAGCAGAAAGATTATGCGAGAGGCATTGAGAAAAGGCACGAGCCATTTTGAATGGATGCTCAAAAAATCTGATGGAGAAAATGTTCTTGTAGAAGGATCCTTCTCACTTATTGCTCTTGCAGGAGAACCAATTCTGTTTACATTATGGAGAGACATAACTGAACGAAGACGTTCAGAAGAGGCAATCAAAAGGGCAGAAGAAAACTACCGAACTATATTTGAAAACGCCATGGAGGGCATTTTTCAAACGACCCCTGATGGCCGAATATTAAATGCCAACAGCGCCTTTGCCCGCTTATTCGGGTTTGAGACACCTGAAGATATAATGACATCGGTTAAGGATGTGGCCAGTGACCTCTATGTTGACCCTAAAAGAAGGATAGAATTGAAAAGCTTCCTTGAATCAGATGGTTTTGTAAATAACTTTGAGATCCAGTGCCGTAGAAAAGATGGAAAGATAATATGGGTTAATACAAATATGAGGGCAGTATATAATCACTCAAAAAAAATTAATTATTTTGAAGGGACAATGGTAGACATTACAGAACGTAAGACAATGCTTGAAGAGCTCGGAATAAAATCTAAAAGCCTTGAGGAGGCTAACGCAGCCCTGAATATCTTATTAAAACATCGAGAACAAGATACCAAAGAGCTGGAAGAAAAGGTTGTTAATAACATAAAAGAGCTTGTCCTGCCTTATATAGAAAAACTTAAGGCATATAAACATTATACGAATGAGGCTTTGATCGACATAATAGAGAATAATCTGAACGAAGTAGTATCTCCTTTTATAAAGCGATTGACCTCGAGGTATTTAAATTTCACACCCAGTGAAATCAGGGTCGCAGATATGATAAAGAAAGGCAAAACAACTAAAGAGATTTCCCAATTGCTCGGGCTATCAACAAGGACAATCGATATACACCGTTATAATATAAGAAAAAAGTTGAATCTGGTTAAAAAAAAGGTAAATCTTCAATCATATTTGCATACATTTACAGGGTAAGATAGATTCCATCCCCATTAAATAGATTTAAAGACATATTTTTCCATAACCTCATTGCATACTTATTAAATATGACTTATATTTAATGTAATGGTCAATCATGATATAAATATCTGTAAAAAAATTTTTTTATATTTTGATGGGTTCAGATATCTGCAATGCTTTTACAGATTGTTTCCTTTGAAGGAGACAACAATAATAAAATAAGGAGGTAGATTATGGCAGAAAGATTGGAGGTCTATAAATGCGATGTATGTGGAAACATTGTGGAGGTCCTGGTAGGTGGCAAGGGTCAGCTCGTATGCTGCAACCAGCCCATGAAACTCATGAAGGAGAATACTGTAGATGCATCCCTTGAAAAACATGTCCCTGTTGTTGAAAAGGAGGCAGGTGGTATCAAGGTAAAGGTGGGCAGCGCACCTCATCCCATGGAAGAAAAACACTATATCCAGTGGATTGAGATTATTGTCGACGGCAAGGTCTATCGTCAGTTCTTGTCTCCAGGGGGCATACCAGAGGCATTCTTCCCTGTGACAGGGGAAAAGGTCACTGCCCGTGAATACTGCAATCTCCATGGCTTATGGAAGAGCTAACAAACACTAAATAAAGCCATCTGTTTGGAGCTATAAAAAGAGGTCGGATTAAAAACCCGGCCTCTTTTTTTAAATTAGACCTCCTTGAAAAAAAATCTCAAAAAAATTTCAGACAAAGAAGGCACCCCATCCTTAAAATATTGGCTAATTTTTTTTAGAAAAATTTTCTTGACATAAATTTTTTGATTTATTAGAAATTTGTATACAAGGGGGGTTTCATGATAGAAGTGGAAATTTTTTCATTGGGCCATGCCATACCCCCCGTATAGCAGATTCATGCTAAGTAATTTTTTTAGAAATAGGTTGGATAAAAAAACAACGTGAAAAACGTGATTTCAGGAGATGGATATGTCTGAAAAAATGAGTTCTATCTTTGAAAAATTTGAGAGGTCACCGGACCAGCTAATCCCCATACTCCAGGAGGTGCAGAGGGAATACGGATACGTATCCCCTGAATCTGTAAAGAAAATATCGAGATACCTGAGGGTCACAGAAAACCAGATATATGGGGTATCTTCCTTTTATGCCCAGTTTCGTTTTACAGCCCCGGGCCGCCACTCCATTAAGGTATGCCTGGGGACTGCCTGTCACGTGAGGGGAGGTGGGACTCTACTGGAGATGCTCGAGAGAGAGCTTGGTATAAAGTGCGGTGAGACTACTGATGACAGACGATTTGACCTTGATAGGGTTGCCTGTCTTGGTTGCTGTGCCTTATCCCCTGTTGTTCAGATTGACAAAGAGATATACAGTCGTATGACTGTAACAAAATTAGCGGAGCTATTGAAAAAATATGAATAAACTAAAAAAGAAGATTAAACTGGCAAAGAAGAAATGGGAGGAACTCCAGGATAACACATATCCTGTTATCTATGTAGGGGCTGCCTCCTGCGGCCGGGCTGCTGGTGCCCTTGAGCTTATATCGGATATTGACAATTTCCTTAAGGAACACAGCATAGATGCAAGGGTCATACAGGTTGGTTGTATAGGCCCATGCTACCTTGAACCTCTTGTGGATATCAAGATGCCTAATCAACCCCGTATAAGCTATTCCAATGTTAACTCAAAGGTCCTCTCCAATATCCTCAAGAGCCACCTTTTAGAGGGTCAACCCTATGTAAGGGCATCTATAGGGAATTTCAGTAGAGATACCTTCATGGATATCCCTCCCCTATTTCAACACCCCATGCTTAAACCTCAGGTGAGGATAGTGTTACGAAACTGCGGTATCATCGACCCTGAGGAGATTGACCACTACCTCGCCACAGACGGCTATCAGGGTTTTATGAATGCCCTCAAGATGAGTCCTGATGATGTCATTGGTGTGGTAAGACAGGCAGGTCTCAGGGGCAGAGGCGGGGCAGGCTTTCCAACCTTCAAAAAATGGACGGTCTGTAGAAACTCACCGGGCGAGCAGAAATACCTTATATGCAATGCCGATGAAGGTGACCCCGGTGCATTCATGAACAGGTCCCTTATTGAATCTGACCCCCATGCTGTCCTGGAGGGCATGCTTATAGCAGGTTATGCAATAGGTGCCAGCAAAGGTATAGTCTACATAAGGGCAGAATATCCTCTGGCAATAGAGAGGTTGAAAAAAGCCATTGCCCAGATGAGGGAAAATGGGCTCCTGGGCAACAATATCCTCGGTTCAAAATTCAGTTTTGACATAAAGATCAAAGAGGGTGCCGGTGCCTTTGTATGCGGTGAGGAGACAGCGCTCATTGCATCCATAGAGGGTAAAAGGGGCATGCCCCGTTCAAGACCGCCATTTCCTGCCATATCAGGTCTCTTTGGATGCCCCACCATAATAAATAATGTAGAGACCTTAGGGACACTTCCCAATATATTGAGAAACGGGGCTGAGTGGTATAACAGGTTCGGCAAGGAGGGTAACAGGGGGACAAAGACCTTCTCCCTTGTAGGTAAGATAAGGAGGTCAGGACTCATTGAGGTCCAGCTCGGCACAACACTTAGGGAGATAATATTCGACATAGGTGGTGGTGTCCAGAAAAACTTCAAGGCCATCCAGACCGGGGGTCCCTCTGGGGGTTGCCTATCTGAAGAGTTCCTTGACCTGCCTGTTGACTATGAATCCCTGGCATCGGCAGGGTCTATTATGGGCTCCGGGGGGTTAATCATCATGGATGAAGACACATGCGTTGTGGATGTGGCAAAATACTTCCTGGACTTTACACAGAAGGAATCTTGTGGCAAGTGCATCCCGTGCCGTGTGGGGACAAAACACATGGTAGAGATACTGGATAGGATTACACACGGCGAGGGGAATCCTGAGGACCTCCTGACACTGAGAAATCTCGGGGATACCATAAAGAAAGGGGCCCTATGCGGGCTCGGTCAGACAGCACCCAATCCTGTCCTTACTACACTGAGATACTTCAGAAACGAATACCTTGAGCATATAAAGGACAGACGCTGTCGGGCTGTTGTCTGCAAAGACCTAATTGAATACAGGGTAATAAAGGAGAAATGCACAGGCTGCCAGTCCTGTGTAAGGGTCTGCCCTACAGGTGCCATATCAGGTCCCAGGTCAGAGCCCCATAACCTTGACCCTACCAAGTGTATAAAATGCCGTTCATGCTATGAGATCTGCCGTTTTGAAGCCATTGCCGGCGATGCAATCGTTATTCGCACTGCGGAGAAGAGATCATGACAAAAGAAAAGACTGTTAGTATCACCATTGACAACAAAAAATTAGACGTAAAGGCAGGGCTTACCATACTCCAGGCTGCCCGTTTAAACAACATCTATATACCCTCTCTCTGTGCATTGGAACACCTGCCATCTTACGGCGCATGCCGACTCTGTATTGTAGAGGTGGATGGTATAAGAGGCTTCCCCACATCCTGCACCACCCCTGTTGATGAAGGGATGGTCATAAGGACGGAGACACAGGAGCTAAAGGGTCTGAGGCAGGAGATATTAAAACTCCTCCTGAGTGAACACCCTGCAAGCTGCCTTTTCTGTTCAGAGAGGGATGAATGCAAGGAATTCCAGGGGACAATCAGAAAGGTGGGGTATACAACAGGATGCCGCTATTGTCCCAATGACAGCCGATGCGAACTCCAGGTGATTACAGAAAAGATAGGTCTCACAGAGACTTCATACCCTGTCTATTACCGTAATTTCCCTGTAGAAAAATACGACCCCTTCTATGACCGTGATTATAATCTATGTATACTATGCGGGAGGTGTATCAGGGTCTGCAATGATATAAGGCTAAACGGCACATTAAGCTTTAAGCAGAGAGGTCAACTCACCACAATAGGCCCTGCCTTTGATAGGACCCACCTTGAGGCAGGTTGTGAGTTCTGTGGCGCCTGTGTAAATGTGTGCCCCACAGGGACGCTGAGTGTAAAGACAGGGAAGTGGTATGGTATGCCGGATGCCCAGATAAAAACCACCTGCAACCTATGTTCCCTTGGTTGTGTTTTGAATCTCCAGATAAAGAACAATGCAGTAATAGATAGCCTGCCTGACTATGACTCTCCCATAGACAAGGGGCTTATATGCGTCAAGGGGAGGTTCTGCATAACAGAATATATCCACAGCCCCACACGCTATGGCACACCTATGGAGATGACCCCAGTAGGCTATAATAATATAAGCTGGGACCAGGCACTTAATCTTGCAGCAGAAAAGATAGCCCATGCAGAGCCTGGTGAATCCCTTGTTATCATCTCGCCCCAGTTGCTAAACGAAGACCTTTATATAGCCCAGGAGTTTGTAAGAAAGACTATGGGGACAGATAACATATTACCTACACCCCTCATGTATCTCAGCGATGACTTTGTGCCATACTGGAATCTATGTATCCAGTCCCAGGGTCTGGATATAGTAGAGAAGGCAGAGGCTATAATTGCCATAGGCTTTGATTCACTATACGGATATTCTCCTATCGGCATTGGGATAAAAAAGGCAGCACGTAATGGTGCATGCCTCATAACTGTAAACAGCAAAGAGACAAACCTGGATATGCTATCCCACTCCATAATCCAGTCCAAACCTGCTTTCTGGCCGGGGATTATGGATGCACTGACAGGCAGTACAAAAAAAGGGTCTGTTGACAAAAAAATCACAGATATATTTAAGGAAAACAGCGTAGACATAGATGAGATAAAGAGGATATTCGCCGGTGCCAAGAATAGGCTCATTGTATTAGGTCATGGGGGGCTCAACGACCCAGCAAGACCAGATATACTTGCAAGGATAGAGGGGGTTGCAGATAAAAAATCCTGGGGTATTATAGTTGCCAACCCATTTACAAATCTCATGGGCATGATGCTCATGGGTGCATTCCCAGGTTTAAAGCCAAAGGATATATACTGGGATAATACAGTGGATGGGACAATAACATTGAAATCAGGGCTTATGAACCTTGATTTAAAAAAGAAAAGAAGGCTCATATATATTATCGGTGATGCACCTATTGATGCCATACCTGAAACCGATTATCTCATCTACCAGAATGCAATACCTGCAAGATTCCATAGGCAGCCTGACCTTATACTGCCTGTAAGCCTGTTCCCGGAATCAGAGGGGACAATAATCAATATGGAACACCTTGTCATGCCTGTTAAAAAGGCCATAGAACCCTATATGGAGTCAAGACCTGACTGGTGGATATTAAATGGTATATCAGAGAGGATAAAAAAAGGCAGATTAAAATACAAGGATATCCAGTCCATACAGGGTGAGATAAAAAAATTGATAAGGGGATACCCAAACATAAAAAAGAGGATAGAGTTCAAAAAAATCAGTATCTCAGGTGCAACAAAGACAAAGGCGAAAAAGGTCATACCTGTTCCTGATTTCCATAAGGCAGCATACAGGGGGATTGCGCTTTCTGACTGTGTTTCAGGTATGAAGGTCATTGAAAGGAGCTTAGATGAATAAGATTATAGAGCGTAAGATGATAGTGCCCAATATGCATCTCATTGAGATTGAGGCACCGGATATTGCAAAAAAGGTAAGGCCTGGACAGTTTGTCATTGTCAGACCTGATGATGAGGGCGAGAGGATACCCCTGTCTGTGGCTGACTGGGATACAGAAAAAGGCACCATAACCATAATCTTTATGGAGGTGGGGGCTTCAACAGGAAATCTCGCATCCCTCAAGGCAGGGGAAAATGTGGCAACCTGTGTTGGCCCCCTGGGCAACTACACAGAGATAAAAAAATACGGCACTGTCATGTGCATAGCAGGGTGCTACGGTATAGGCAGTATCTATCCGGTGGCAAGGGCATTAAAGGAGGCAGGAAACAACATACTAACGGTTGTAGAGGCAAGGAGTTCATACCTCATCTACTGGCTTGACAGGTTTATACCTATATCAGATAAGATTTTCACCATAACCCGTGATGGCAGCCTTGGCTATAAAGGACATATGAAGCGGCTCCCGGATATACTCCACAGTCTGCCTGCCTTACCAGATATGATTATTGTTAACGGGTGCACCTATCTTATGGCCCATACATCCTCTGTTACCAGGGAAATGGGTATACCCACCATTGTCAATCTCAATCCCATTATGATCGACGGGACAGGCATGTGCGGTGTATGCCGGGTAACAGTGGCAGGGAATATGAAATTTGCATGTGTAGATGGGCCTGAGTTCAATGGCCACGATGTAGACTGGAAGGAGTTTCTCGCCAGGAGAAAGGCATATATGGAGGAAGAGACCCTGTTCTTCAGGCGCAGTGAACCAAAACAAAAATTTCATAAAGAAGGGAAGTGCCAAGCATGAGCGACGAAAAGATTGAAAAGACCTCAAAGATAGATTTAGACCGCACTGATATGCCCAAGCAGCCCCCTGAGATAAGAAGGCATAATTTCAACGAGGTTGCCCTTGGATATACAGAAGAGCTTGCCATAAAAGAGGCTAAACGCTGTCTCCAGTGTAAGAAGCCCAGGTGCAAGACAGGCTGCCCTGTAGAGATTGATATACCTGATTTTATCTCCTGCATTGTAAAAGGCGATTTTGCAGCAGGCATAAAAAAGATAAAGGAAAAGAACTGTCTCCCGGCTGTATGCGGGAGGGTATGTCCCCAGGAGACACAGTGTGAGTCCAAATGCATCCTGGCCAATAAAAAGGGTGAGATAGCCATAGGTAGACTTGAGAGGTTCCTTGCAGACTGGGAGGCAAAACAGGGCAAGATCGACCTACCAAAAAAGGCTAAACCAACAGGTAAAAAGGTGGCTGTTGTGGGCTCCGGTCCTGCAGGTATAACCGTGGCAGGAGACCTTATACTCCTTGGCCATGAGGTCACCATCTTTGAGGCCCTTCACAGGGCAGGTGGCGTCCTCACCTATGGAATCCCTGAATTCAGGTTGCCCAAGGCCATTGTGGCAAGGGAGGTAGATTACATTAAGATGCTGGGCGTAAAGGTGATAACTGACTTTGTAGTGGGTAAGACACGCTCCATAGATGAACTCCTTGAGGAATTCGATGCGGTTTTCATAGGCACAGGGGCAGGACTGCCCTGGTTCATGAATATCCCCGGGGAGAATCTAAACGGTGTATATTCTGCCAATGAATACCTGACCAGGATGAACCTCATGCAGGGTTACAGGTTCCCCATGTCATCAACGCCCGTGAGAAAGCACCTGAAGGTAGCTGTTGTCGGGGGCGGTAATGTGGCTATGGACTCTGCAAGGACTGCACTCCGTATGGGCGCTGAAGAGGTAAGGATTATATACCGGCGCTCCCATGCAGAACTCCCTGCAAGGCTCGAGGAGAGCGAAAATGCAGAGGAGGAGGGTGTGATATTCAATATGCTCACCCTGCCTGTCCGATACATAGGTGATGAAAGGGGTTGGCTGAAGGAGATAGAGTGTATAAAGATGGAGCTCGGTGAGCCTGATGCCTCAGGGAGGAGAAGGCCCATTGAGGTCCCTAACTCCAATTTTAGGATACAAATGGATGCTGTTGTATGTGCCATAGGCAACAGCCCGAATCCCCTTGTCCCATCCACAACACCGGGGCTTGAGACCACGAGACACGGGACATTGGTGGCGGACCCTGAGACAGGTAAGACAACCCGTGACCGTGTATGGGCAGGAGGTGATATTGTTACAGGTGCAGCCACAGTCATCCTTGCCATGGGCGCAGGGAGGAAAGCTGCCCGGTCAATACATGATTACCTGATGAATAAGGGATAGACTAAAGACTAAAGGCTTTTTTATTATAAAAATACAATACTTCTAAAACAGAATAGATCGAACGCCGATTATTGATTGACTATTTATAGTTTTTAAAGGGGTGTACCCAGAGTAAAAGACCTCGCCATCAACCACTATATCTATTTGTCACAGGCATATCAAAATCCAGGCCTAATGCCTTTGGTGTAACCTTTATGCCTGGCGGGGATTGTCTCCTCTTGTATTCACTTATCTTGACCATCCTTATAACCCTTTCCACCTCTTCTTTGTCCATGCCCTGCAAAATTATGTCATCCCATGACAAGCCATCCTCTAAATAGAGCCTGAGTATTTTATCCAATCTCTCATAGGGAGGCAGTGTATCAGTATCCTTCTGATTGGCCCTTAATTCTGCTGTTGGTTCTTTTTTCAAGATATTCTCAGGTATAACAGCCCCTAAGGAATTTCTATACTCGCATAGTCTGTAGACAAAGGTCTTAGGCACATCTTTTATAACAGCCAACCCCCCTGCCATATCCCCGTAAAGGGTTGCATAGCCAACACTCATCTCGGACTTGTTCCCTGTAGTAAGGACAAGCCACCTGAATTTATTGGAGAATGCCATGAGTATATTGCCCCTTATTCTTGCCTGTATATTCTCCTCTGTAATGTCCTCATTTAATCCTTTGAAAAAAGGCCTCAGGGTGTTCAGGTATACATTATATATATCTTCTATGGGGACCTCTATGAGTTTTATACCTAGATTCTCTGCAAGCCCAATGGCATCCTTTTTCGATTCCTCTGAGGTATATGGAGATGGCATAAATATCCCTGTAACATTATCACTGCCTAAGCTATCTGCTGCTATTGCGGCAACAAGGGCAGAGTCTATCCCGCCGCTTATACCAAGGACAGCCTTTTCAAATCCATTTTTTGAAACATAGTCGCCAAGGCCCAATACAAGGGCCTTATATACCTCCTCTACAGGGTTTGATATACATGGCCTCTCTATCTGCAAGAGGTTTAATCTCTTGTCCCTTTTTATACCATCTGAAATCTTTATAGCCTCCCCATATAAATCCATAGCCCCTTCAGCACAGATGTCATCTTTTGGTATGTCCACCACAAGGAGGTCTTCCTTAAAGGACATGGCACGGCATAGAATATTACCATTTTTGTCTACAAAGAAACTACGGCCATCAAAGACAAGACCATCCTGACCGCCAACAAGATTCACATACCCAGCATAGCAACCTTTTTTTCTCGAGAGCCTTATTATCGCGTCCTCTCTCTGGTCTGCCTTTCCCATATGATAAGGGGACGAACATAGATATATCATGAACCCTGGCCTCCAAGGGAGATATGTATCCTGTATAGTATCATCCTGCCATAGATCATAAATGACCTGGAGGCTGAAGGGCATGTCTCTGTAATAAAAAACAGGATTATCTATATTTGATTCAACACAATCTTTTTTAAAAGGCAGTGGATATATGGGTTGTAACACCTTGCTGCGGCATATACCCTTAATCTCTCCACCATACATGACAGATGCAGCGCTGTATAAAATGCTGTCCTGTCTATCTGCAAATCCTACGATAGTCACAATGTCAGGGATGTCCTTGGAAAGCATCTTTAGAGCCATGATATTATCATCTATGAATTTTGGCCTATGAATCAGACCCCCTGGTGGACAGCCAGGGATTACAAGCTCAGGAAAGACAACTATATCTACATCCAAAGACCTTGCCATTTTTGTATATTCCAGTATCTTTCTACAGTTACCTTCTAAATCACCCACCGTGGTATTCAACTGCCCAATAGCTATCCTGTGAACATCTTCTAACACCATGTCTTTCTCCTTATAATGGTCAATTGTCAATATGTGATGAATTATATTGTATAGACATGTTAATGTCAAAAAAGACTCTTTTTAACCACTGTTCTCATGTTCATTTAAAAATTTTACATTATAATCTGGCTATTATATAATGGATAAAAGATGACAGAAAACGATAAATCCCATGATATTCTAAAAAGATTATCCTCAGGATATAATCTTCCATCCCTCTCGCCTATAACAGTAAGGCTTATTGAGCTTGCATCGGATGACAGGAGCTCTGTCATTGAGTTGACAGAATTGATAGAAAAGGACCCATCCCTTGCCATCAGGGTATTAAAACTGGCAAACAGTGCTTTTTTTAGACCTTCTTTCCCTGTAACAACTTTAAGACAGGCCATTATGAGGATTGGCTTCCATCAGTTGAGGGTCCTCGCCCTATCCCTTTCCATAAAAGACACCTTTCCTATGGGTAAGGTAGGGACAATGGATTATGGACAATTCTGGAAGGTATCCCTCTACAGGGGACTACTCGCCAGGTCTTTAGCCAGCGAATTAAAGACATCAGAACCAGATGAGGCCTTTTTTGCAGGACTTACCCTTGAGATAGGCTTTCTAATCCTCTATGACCTTTTTATAAAAGGTACGGGAAACATAATAGACCCTGGTATCTACCCCCTTGAGAATCTCCTTGAAGATGAGCAGAGACACTATGGTATAAATCACAGGGAAATAGGTGTCATTGCCCTGCGCTACTGGAAATTTCCTGAACATATCATCGAATGCCAATCATTTTATGGTAAAGAGGCCCAGTCTAATCAAACTCTTTTATTGCCAACCATATGTAGGATTGCAGGAAAACTCTCAGCGCTTATCTGCTATGCAAAGGCAGGTTTTCAAGAGGTCTGTGACCTTGTTGTTACTAAATATGGTCTAAAGAGCCATGCCCTCTATGAGGCCCTTGTCCGTTCACTGGAAGAGGTTGAAGACATTGCAGAAAGCCTGGATGTCCAAGTGGCAAGGGATAAGGATATGCTTGCCCTTATGGAAAAGGCAAACCATGCCCTTGGAGAGCTCTCACAACAGATAATTACAGGACAAAAAACTTCCTGTTCTGAAGATTTACCCTCATTTGATACACTGAGAAATCAAGGAAAAAACACAGATGATGTAAAATTTACCCTTCAGGCCATCGCCCATGAGATTAGAAATCCCCTTACTATTGTCGGTGGATTTGTCAGGAGGCTTGCCAGGTCTATAGACCCTACCTCTGACAAATGGCAATATATGGAGATAATACTAAAAGAGACAAAGAGGCTTGAACAGGTCCTGCAGGAGGCAACCCAGACACAGCACGGATAAAGACCTCTATAAGACATTGAACAAAATAAAAGAGGGGGATGAATCCCCCTCTTTTTTATCATCTTTCAGATAGGTTATTTGTTGAGTTTTGATTTGAACTTCTCAATGAGTTTTGGCACTACCTGAGTATAGTCGCCTACTATACCGAATGTGGCTGCCTTGAAGATCGGTGCGTCCGGGTCTTTGTTGATGGCAACTATACAATCGGATGTCCTCATGCCTGCCAGATGCTGGATTGCCCCTGATATACCACATGCAATGTATATCTTAGGCTTTACTGTCTTACCTGTCTGGCCTACCTGATGTTCATATGGTATCCATCCAGAGTCAACAGCTGCACGGGATGCACCAACTGCACCACCTAATACATCTGCGAGCTGTTTGAGGAGTTCAAAACCTTCGGGCTTACCAACGCCCCTACCGCCAGATACAATAATATCTGCCTCTACGAGGTTAACGGTTGTTGCTGCCTTTACAAATTCAAGGACCTTGCTGTGGAGGTCTGCATCTGCAACTGTAAATGCCTCTTTAACAACCTCACCCTGATTTGCGTCGTTCTTTTCTGGCATGGCAAATGACTTTGGCCTTACTGTTGTTATCTGTGGTTTTGCCTTTTCATTAACCACTGTTACAGTGTAGTTGCCACCAAAGGCAGCCCTTGTTAGTTTTACCTGACCACCTTCAACCTTTATGCCTATACTGTCTGTGCAGAGACCAAATCCAAGCTGACCTGCAGTGGCTGCTGCTATGTCTGTGCCCTGGCTTGTTGCCCTGAAGAGTGCCACCTCTGGTTTATATTTATCGAGGAGAAAACTTGCTGCCTTTGAGTATGCATCAGGCAGGAAGGTTTTATATGTTGCGCCCTCTACTGCAAAAACCTTTGATGCACCATATGCAATTGCCTCTTTTGCAATCCCGTCGATCCCGTCCCCAATAACAAATGCACATACATTTGAACCAAGGTCTGCTGCCAGTGTCTTTCCAATACCCAGTAATTCAAATGACATGGGGGTCACTGCCCCTTCCTTATGCTCTATATATACCCATACATCGTTTGCCATTGTTGTCCCTCCTCCAATTATTTTATGACTTTCAAGTCAATTAGTTTATCGGTCAGTGTATTTGCAATATCTTCCAGTTCGCCCTTCAATATCTCACCTGCACCTCTTGGAGGTGGAACAGCAATCTCAACAACCTTTGTTGATGCGCCGGCAGAACCAACTTTGCCTGTATCTACACCGAGGTCACCAGCATTCCATTCTGGGATGGCAATCTTGGATGCCTTTCTGATTCCCATGAGATTGGGTAGACGGGGTTCGTTGATTCCTTTGATAACTGAGACTACAGCAGGGAGTTTTGCCTCAACAACCTCAACTCCACCCTCTATTGCCCTTTCAACAACAATCTTTTTGGCCCCGGCATCGATGGACCTTATCTTGGAGACATAGGTGAGCTGGCTAAAACCAAGTATGGATGCCAGCATAGCGCCTACAACACCTGTGTTGCCATCTGTTGACTGTTTTCCGCAGAAAACCACATCCACATCGCCGATCTTCTTTATTGCAGATGCCAGGACATATGCTGTTGCATATGTGTCAGAGCCTGCAAATGCATCATCTGTAAGCCTGTGGACCTCATTCACCGTGAGAGCAAGGGCATTCCTGAGGACATCGTTGGCCTTCTCGGGACCCATGCTTATGGCGATGATGTCACCATCGTAATTCTCCCTTGTCAGGAGTGCCTCTTCGATGGCGAATTCATCGAATGGGTTTGTTATCGTTGCCTCCATTGCATCCCTTTTTAGCGTCCCCTTAGGGATATCCCACTTGATCTCTGCTTCTGTGTCAGGAACCTGTTTAATACACACAACTATCTTCACAGTATCCTCCTTTAATTTTTTTATTCACCCTTAAACGTGGGTTTTCTCTTTTCTACAAAAGCCGTCATCCCTTCTTTCTGATCCTTTGTTGCAAAGCATAGGCCGAAGTCCTTTGCCTCTACCATCAACGCAGAATCCATATCCAGGGATAGGCTCTTATTTATGCACTCCTTTGCAAGCCGTACGGCAAAAGGACCGTTTGATTTTATCTTCTCTGCAAGGGCCATTACCTCTTTCATAAGGTCCTCATGGGGCACAACCTTGTTTATAAACCCCATCTCATATGCCTCCTGGGCACTCACCATCTTGCCTGTAAATATCATCTCCTTTGCCTTTGCAAGGCCTACAAGCTTTGCTGCCCTCTGTGTCCCCCCAAAACCCGGGTGTATACCCAGGGTTGTCTCTGGAAAACCAACCTTTGCCTTGTCTGAGGCATAGATGATATCACATGCAATGGCCACCTCAAAGCCACCGCCAAGGGCAAACCCATTTACCGCTGCGATTACTGGCTTTGACATATTCTCAAGGGCAGTTAGGGCCTCGTGCCCCCTCTGGGAGAACTGCATACCCTGAAGGGCTGTCATATCCTTCATCTCAAGTATATCTGCACCGGCTATAAATGCCTTCTCGCCTTCCCCGGTAATTATAACAACCCATACATCCTTGTTGGCATTTAATTCATCGGCAGCGGATTTTATCTCATCCAGTGTCTCAGAGTTCAATGCATTTAATGCCTTGGGCCTGTTTACCTTAACAATGGCAATGCCATCCTTTATCTCAATTATCAGGTTCTTGTATTCCATGATTAACCCTCGCACTCAATAACTGCAGCCAATCCCATACCACCGCCTATACACATGGATACAAGACCGTATCTCAAGCCGAGTCTCCTCATCTGATAGAGCGCTGTTGTAACAAGCCTTGCCCCTGTGCATCCAATGGGGTGTCCAAGGGAAATCCCGCCGCCAAACATATTGCATTTATCCATATTTATCTTTAACTCCCTTATGCAGGCAATGGACTGGGATGCAAAGGCCTCGTTGAGCTCAATGAGGTCTATCTGGTCGATGGTCATGTTTGCCTTTTTAAGTGCACTCCTTATGGCTGGGATAGGACCCAATCCCATGTATGCAGGGTCAACACCACCGTTTGCCCATGAAATCATCCTGCCCATAGGCTTTATACCCAACTCTTTTGCCTTGTCCCTTGTCATAAGCACAACGGCTGCTGCTGCATCGTTTAGGCCTGATGCATTACCTGCTGTGACTGTCCCATCCTTTTTGAAGGCAGGTGCAAGCTTTGACATCTTCTCCAGGGTTGTATCCATGGGCCTCTCATCTGTGTCGAATATTACAGGGTCACCTTTTTTCTGTGGTATCTTGACAGGGACGATCTCATCCTTGAAGAGACCATCTTTTATTGCCTTCCTTGCCCTCTGATGGCTCAGAAGCCCGAATTCATCCTGTTCAAGCCTTGAGATGCCATATTTTGCTGCTATGTTCTCTGCTGTCATACCCATATGATAACCGTAGAATATCTCCCAGATGCCATCGAGCACCATAAGGTCTATGGCCTTTGTATCGAACATCCTCGCACCCCAGCGAAGTCCTGGCAGTGCAAAAGGAGCGAGACTCATATTCTCCATACCGCCGGCAACAACCACATCATTGTCACCAACAGCTATGGACTGGATACCGTTTATAATAGCCCTCAACCCTGATGAACAAACCTTGTTTACCGTATATGCTGCTGTCTCTTTGGGCACACCACTGTATATACTTGCCTGTCTGGCTGAGTTCTGACCAAGACCTGCCTGGATAACATTACCCATTATCACTTCATCGATGACAACCTCTTTTAGGCTACTATCATAATCATACGCCTTTGCCTCAAGCTCTGTATCTGTCTTGCCCTGAAAGATATCTGGTGCCACATCCCTGTCTTTGTTTTTCGATGGTCTTATGCCTGCCCTTTTTATTGCCTCTTTAATGGCTAATGCACCAAGCTGGACAACAGGCACATCCTTTAAAGACTGACCAAACTGACCAATAGGCGTTCTTGCACAGGAAACTATTACAACGTCTCTCATATCCCACTCCTTTCATTTTATTGTTTACATTTGAAAAAAAATTCACAAACATTTAATATGAATTACACAGTTTTGTCAATGATTTTTAATAGGATAAGCGAATTTTAATTATGAAAAGTAACAAAAAATATGTTAACATCTACAGCCTATTCATTCTAAGCCTGAAGGGGTTCGGACATGTCTCTGGATATAAAAATTATAAATGACATAAAAGAGATTGTGGGGGAGCAAAACTGCCTTACCTCTCTGGAAGACAGAAGATGTTATTCCTATGATGCAAGGACAGATGGGGCAATCCCAGACCTGGTTGTATTCCCGTCTTCTGCCAAAGAGGTCTCAGCCATACTCATACTTGCCAACAGACACCTGTTTCCTGTTATACCAAGGGGACAGGGCACAGGTCTTACTGGGGGGTCAATCCCTATAAAAGGCGGGGTTGTAATATCATTTACAAGGATGAATAGAATACTCGAGATAGATACAAAAAACCTCATAGCAGTTGTGGAGCCAGGTGTCATAACCTTTGAACTTCAACAGGAGGTGGCAAAATACGGTCTTTTCTATCCCCCTGACCCTGCATCTTATAAATATTCAAGTATAGGAGGGAATGTAGGGGAATGCGCCGGTGGCCCCAATTCTCTAAAATACGGTGTAACAAGGGACTATGTCCTCGGGCTTGAGGTTGTCCAGCCAACAGGGGAGATAATAAATACAGGGGTTAAGACCATGAAGGGTGTTGTGGGATATGACCTAACAAGGTTGTTTGTAGGGAGTGAGGGCACCCTTGGGGTTATCACAAAGATTATCCTAAAACTCATACCATTGCCAGAATCAAAGGCGACGATCCTTGCCCTCTTTCAGGAGGTGGAGGATGCTGCAGAGGCAGTGTCTGCAATAATCGCAGCAAAGATTGTCCCATCCACTATGGAGTTTATGGACAAGGCATCCATAAAGTGCAGCGAGCAGGCAAACCCTATGGGACTCCCGGAAGGTATAGGGGGGCTTCTCCTCATAGAGGTAGATGGCGATAAAGAGTCCATCAAGGTCCAGGCAGAGAAGGTAAAAAAGATAGTCTTTGAAAAAAAGGCTATCCAATGCAATGTCACAGAAGACCCAAAAGAGGCAGACCGATTATGGCAGGCAAGACGGACCCTCTCTCAGGCAACCTATAACCTCAATCCTGTAAAGATTGCCGAAGATGTTGTTGTCCCACGCTCCAGTATCCCGGTTCTCATAAGGGCACTTGAGGAGATGGAAAAGAGGTTTGGCATACCCATACTCAGCTTTGGCCATGCTGGGGATGGTAACTTCCATGTAAGTATTATGATCAAGGATACCCCAGAAGACAGGGCAAAGGCAGAGGAGGCAGTTAAGGCAATATTCGAGGAGACAATAAGGCTCGGTGGGACCCTTTCAGGGGAACACGGTATAGGCACCTCAAAGTCGGCATATATAGGTATGGAGCTCTCACCGGAGGTCATAACAACCATGAAAAAGATTAAAAAACTCTTTGACCCCAATAACATCCTAAACCCAGGGAAGATTTTCCCGGAATAAAGACCTCTGCAAATGCCGAAGGTCTTGAGAATTTTTCTTTATTAATCTTTCTCTCAATCTATCCAAAAATATTCATCTCTCTGTGTTCTCTGTGGAATCGAAAGAGCACCAGCGACTGGGCAACAGGAAATGCTTTAATATCTTTATCTCTCACAGAGTACACAGAGCCCGCAGAGAAAAATAGAGGATATACTATGTGACCATAATTCAGAGATAGACGAATTCTGGTCACATTTCATGCCCTTACAGGGCAGAAGTAAATTTTACCGCAGGGTATGCGGTTCTGTCCCGTAAAATCAGTATCATTTACTGTAGAAAAGCATCCCCTCTTTGCCCTCTGCATCTCCAGTTAATACCCCAGATGAGGGGATTAGATAGGCCCTACGACAAATCCGCCTTAGGCGGAAACAGAATTGGTTGTAGTGTATAAAATAAGGTAGAAGTTGGATAATAAAGGTTTTAAACCATCCTTTTTTAGCGGGAGGGTCATAATAAATATTGAAATTTTTTCCAATATCTCTATGACGGAGGGTATGAGGAGGATATCCTTTGGGGCAGATTGGGGGTATGACCTATTAGAAATCCTCCTCATGGTCATGAAGAAAAGCCAATTGGTATGAGGGCTAATTTTAATGCACTATCTATCTACTCTATATGGCCAGTATATACTTGTATAGACCCAGAATGCTATGAGCCATATTATGGTCTGCAGGTTATAGAATGCAACAGCAACAGGCATCCATCCGAAAAGCAGGTATGATGTATTCTGCAGGACAAAAGGGAGAATGAACACATACCAAACAGCACTTAAAAGAAGTATCCATAGTAAAACCCTACCTGGCCTATGACCTGTAATCTCTCTCATTGCCTAACCCCCCTTTAATTTAAATTCTATTTTTCTGTTTTTATGCCAATGACTATTGAGTGTATCTTTCCCTTAATTCCCTCTTTAAAATCTTTCCTGCAGGATTGCGGGGTAGTTCATCCACGATATGGACAACCTTTGGGACCTTATATCCGGCTATCTTTCCCTTGCAGAAATTGGTAATCTCTTCAGGTTTTATTAAACTGCCGTTTTTTAATACCACTACAGCAGTTACCGCCTCTCCCCAGACAGGATGAGGTGTACCGATAACACAGGACTCCTTTATTAAAGGATGCTGATGGAGGACTTTTTCCACCTCTGCTGGATAGACATTTTCACCCCCTGTAATAATCATATCCTTTAATCTGTCTATAACCCTTATATAGCCCATTGCGTCGATGGAGCAGACGTCCTCTGTATGGAACCACTCTCCCTTAAATGCCTTGGCAGTCTCCTTCTCTTTTCTCCAGTATCCTAAAGACATGCCAGGCCCCCTCACAATCATCTCTCCGATGCCACCTGGAGGCACTGGGTTATTAACCTGGTCTACAATAAGGACCTCCATATCGTAGCTTGCCCTGCCGCAGGATTCGAATATTTTGTCATCGCCTCTATCTAAGGCCTCTTTTATATCCCTAACAGACAGGTTTGTAGTCACACCTGTTGTCTCTGTTGTTCCGTGATGCTCGCCTAATATATTTCCAAATGTCTCAACAAACTGTTTGTATACCGAAGGTATAATGCCTGCCCCTGCAAACCACAGTGTCCTCCAGCTTGAAAGGTCATACTTGGTCCTGTTTGGGTGATCAAGTATCATCATAACCATAGGCGTTGCAAACATGCCTGCTGTCAGCCTCTCTTTTTCTGTAACTGCAAAAAACTGCTCCACATCCCATTTGGAGAATATATAAGAGACACAACCTGTATACTGACTGCCAAAAAATGTGTAATGGGCAGTAATATGATACATGGGACATACGATAAATACATGGTCATCCATGATAAGATTATTGTTCTTTGAGCATACACGCCCGGCGTGATAGAAATTCCCATGGGTCTGCATGACACCCTTTGGGACCCCTGTAGTCCCGCTTGTATACATGAGCATGGCAACATCATCTTCAAAAATCTCTGTAGTCTGCGGTGCAGGTGATGCAGCCCTTATTATTTCTTCATAATCCAACCAGCCTGTGGGTCTTTTCTCCGGTGAGCCAAAATATACAATCTTCTCTATAGATGGAAGGGAATCCTTTATGCTATCCACTATATCAACAAACTGCTCCTGGACAATCAATACAGAGGGTTCTGAATCAGCAAGAACCGTAGCTATCTCAGGGGGTGCAAGCCTGAAATTACAGACCACATATATAAGTCCTGCATTAGGGACTGCCAGGGCGCACTCAATGTATTCAAGGCTGTTCTGGCTCAATATCGCCACCCTATCACCCTTTTTTACCCCGAGACCGTGGAGGGCATTGCCCATACGATTTACCCTGTCCTTGACTTCTGAGAATGTAAACATCCTCTTCTTGCCCTCAACCTCTATAAGGGCAACCTTATCTGGATATAATGATGCATTCCTGTTTATAAGGGTTCTTATAGTGGAAAATGTCCTTTGTGTGCTCATAATATCCTCCCTTGAATGAAATTGATTAATTTAAGTAGCAATTTTCATACCACAGGAAAGATATTTAAAACATATTGATATTGTTGAATAATTTTTAGCTATCCTTTTTAATCCCTTGTTCAAATTAATAAATTGTATCTTTGGAATACATATGTGTATCATGGGGTAACAGAACAGGACATAAATGCTTTTCTTAGAGACTTGGAAAATATCTATTTAATATCGATGTTTTTTACGCCAGAGGGTCTCCAGGCAGGAGAAATTACCCGTGGTTTCTCCATAGTCCTTATGTATGCTGCCCATACAAGCGCATCCTCTCCGTATCTATCGCAGACAGCATCAATGGCCTTTAAGAGTTCTCTTCTCTTCTTTATTTCATTTATGAGTGTCATCTGGCCAGATTCTTTGAGAACACCTGAAAGCCTTACGCCGATGAGCCTTATGCTGTCTTTTAATTTTATGGAATCAAGGATGGATAGGGCATGATAATATATCTCATGGGTATCGTTTGTATAAAAGGATATGGCCTTCTGTTTTGTAAATGTCTCAAAGCTGCGATACCTTATGGTAAGGGCGATTACCCTACCTGCATAGCCGTATCTCCTTGCCCTTCTTCCCACCATCTCGCTGAGCTGTAAAATGTAGGATGCTATTTCGCTTCTTAAGTAGATGTCTTTTGGCAGGGTCATGCTATGACCTATAGATTTAGGCTCTTCTTCCTGGACAGCCACAGGCCTTGAATATATACCCTGCCCCATTGCCTTTAACGTCACACCTATTATGCCGAAATGCCTCCTTAGAAGTTCCAGAGGTGCCCTGCCCAACTCACCACATGTCTTTATCCCCAGCGATTCAAGCCTTTGTTTTATACCCCTGCCTATACCCCATAGTTCATCAACAGGCATATCCTCAAGAAGACCCCCTACCTCCTCTGGTTTAATCCACCTTAAACCATCGGGTTTTGATATATCGCTGGCAAGCTTTGCAATGAGTATATTTGGTCCAATACCTATGGTGCAGTTTATCCCGAACTGCCCCTTTATTATTCTTTTTATTTCATCGCCTATCCTCTCAGGACCTCCGAAGAGATGATGACTACCTGTTATGTCCAGAAATGCCTCGTCTATGGAGTATATCTCCACCTGAGGGGTAAATTTCATGTAGATATCCTCGAGCCTCTTGCAGGTATCCGTATATTTTACATTATCTCCCACGACAAATATTATGTGCGGACAGAGTTTTTTTGCCTCATACACGGTCATGCCGGTCTTTACGCCAAAACGTCTTGCCTCATAGGATGATGTGGTAATAACAGTCCTTGCACCTGAACCTATCACGGCAATGGGCTTACCTTTAAGTCTTGGATTTGTTGCCTGTTCTACAGATGCAAAAAATGCATCCATGTCCACGCAAAGTATGATCTTTGGGGTTTTCATATGCTTATAAGGGGGGATAATTTCAAATATTACCCATATAGGACTTCATTATAGTAAATTAAAGCATGAGTATAATTATTTGCACCGAAGGCGTTTACCCAACAAAAAGCTGAGATAGAAGCAAAGCTTTGTGCTGTCGATGGGCTCCAGCGTTCTGTTATCCGTTTTTTGCAATATACCGAACCCCATCAATTTCCTTGAAGTCAGAATCTTGAGTCCATATAGTTGCCCCGTATGCACGTGCGGTTGCCAATATGATGCTGTCAGCCATGGGGAGACGTTGGTCTATACTGATTTTTGCTGCCATAATTGAGATATTTAAAGTGAGTTCTACTACATAACCCTGCTGCATAAGAGCTATAGATTGAAGGGCATCAGATTCGTTACGCTGGCGGCAAACAACTTTGAATACCTCATAGATCGTAATGGTAGGGACAACAAGGTCTGCTGTTTCTTGCAGGGGTAAGGAAAAAAAGGAGGCATTGGGACCATCGGAAAAGTATTCAAGCCAGCCTGATGAATCGACTATATTCATAATCTATCAGGTTCTCTTTCTACCGTTGTATCTATTCCTTTGAGGAACCCTTTCATCTCTGATATTTTTCTCAAAGGAATCATCTCGATTCTATTATCATAGACAACCATCTGAACCTTTTGTCCCGGTTTTAATTTTAGGATGTCTCGAAGTTTCTTTGGAATCACAACCTGAAACTTTGGGGATATCTTTACTGCTTCCATATGTATTCTCCATCGATAGTTTTTTTGTAATATTATAGACAGTATCGTATTGTATTACAAGTAGTTGTTTATTATTTAATGGATAACATCACTACTGTCCCAACGTTACTGGACATTCTGCCATATCGGTTTTCTCATGGGTGTATGTTCATATGGCGCTGCTTTTTCAATCAGCCTGCCCGAAGGATTACCCGATGTTTCAGCTCATACTTTGGCGGGCATTTCAAAGGATACGCTGATTGGCGCATTTAAAAGCGCATTCTTATTTGGCGGCGTTTTGGGCATCTGCGCACTGTTTGTGCATCCATTCTTAAGGAAAGGGTAAATATATGGATACCTCGGAGATTACCATTCCAAATGACATTACCTATCTGCCGGCTGTTCAGGCCTATGCGGAAGAAGTGTCAAGGCTTTTAGGTTTTAACAAAAAAGACATATCAATGATACTGCTTGCACTCGAGGAGGCAGTCACCAATGTTATAAAACATGCCTTTGAAAAAGTGGAAAATGCGACTTTCAAGATTATCTTCAAGCCAAAGAGCACCTGCCTTACAATCATTGTAAAGGATAAGGGGCTACCGTATGAACCTGAACTTATTCATGATTTTAATATAGACGAAGCCTTTGAGCATAAGTCAGTCCCGGGCTTAGGGTCGCTTCTCATGAAAAAGAGCGTTGATGAGGTCTCTTTTTACAATCTTGGCAGGGAAGGCAAGGAGCTGCATCTGACAAAATACCTACCCTTTAAGAAGATTACAGCATACCGCACTTTGGAGGAAATAGAGGCATTCCCCCCCATTACAAAAACCGTATCGGGGTCTGATACACCAATAAAAACAGAGATTCGCCTTATGAAACCCGATGAGGCAATCGAGGTCTCCCGTCTTTTTTATCGTTGCTATGGATATTCATACTTTATGGATGCTATATACTATCCCGATAAGCTTGCCAGACTGATAAGCGAAGGAAAGATCATATCTGCGGTCAGTGTTACCGGAGAAAACGAGATTGTTGGGCATGTAGGTGTAGTGCGGTCAGAGAACAATTCAAGGATAGCCGAAGTGGGCATGGCAGCTACAAAACCATCTTTCCGCGGTCTTGGGAGCATGGGGAAAATGGTTTCTTTTCTTATGGAAGAGTCCAGAAAGGCAGGATTGGAAGGTCTTTTCGGCGAGGCGGTCTGTTTTCATACGTATTCTCAAAAGGTCGGTTATGCCAGCGGATTTAAAGATTGTGCAATCCTGCTCGGGATTACCCCAAAGGAAGAGGTTTTTAAGGGAATAATGGAAAATGCGCCCCAGAGAGGGAGTATTGTATATTCTTTTCTCCCCCTTATATCTCAAAAAACGCCGATACTGTATGCGCCGCCTTGGCATATGGAATTTATAAAGGGTATTTACCGTAATCTTGATATTGATGCCGGTTTTGCCGTGCCTGAAGAAGATAAATCGTGTGCAACGAAAGAGCAGTGTATAGTCAAGACAGATATCTACCCCTCTGATAACAGGGCAGAAATAAAACTTGCCTGTTATGGTTTAGATGTGCTGGATAAAACAAAAGGTATTATGAAAGATTTAAAAAGAAGGAGGTTAGACCAAGTAAGCCTGTATCTTGACCTTGAGCATCCCATGAGTGTTCATCTCTGCGGTGAATTTGAAAAGATGGGCTTTTTTATTGCCGGTGTCATGCCCATGCTTTATTTCAATCATACGCTTATCCTTCAGTATCTTAACAATATATCTCTTGATTATTCACAGATTAAGCTCTATTCAGAATTTGCAAAAAATATGCTTAACTACATAAAGGAACATACCCTAATCTGTAAGGTATAGCAGCATATATGACACGTGCTACTAATAAATAGAATTTTTTTCAATTTTATGCAATCATGTTGAAAAGACATATTTAAGGGAGGGAGAGATGCTTGATATCTTTCATCGGACTTTGTTGTGGGCGTTACCCGTTTTTATAATAACTATTGCTGGTTGTTCTCAGAACAAAGATTTGCGTTCTGCGTCAGATATACAACCGAAAGCCCAGATTGCCAACCCTGCCTCTGTGTATTGCATTGAATCAGGGGGAAAACTCGTAATCAAAAAACACAAAGACGGCAGTGAATATGGCGTATGCGTATTCAAAGACAATAAAGAGTGCGAGGAATGGGCCATGTTCAGAGGCGAATGCCCTGTAGGCGGTATAGACACAAAGACCTTTACAACCCATGACCCTTTCAGATACTGTTCTGTCATAGGCACAATAGATGCACCGGACAAAAGATACACAGGTGACAATGTCCCGGACACCATCATAACGGCCATGATAAAACAGGGGCTTGTATCGGCAGATGCACCGGCCCAGTTTAAAAGCAATATAGCCTGGAGGTGCATGGATTATAGGTTATGGGTATGCCTGTACGGGGCAAACATACCCTGCACGGATAAGGCAGATGCCTCCAAAATACCTTCATCCGAAATGAATGAATATTGCAGGACAAACCCCTCTTCGGATAATATCCCCGCCTATATAACAGGAAGAACAACAATATACGCATGGAGATGCACCGACGGCAAACCCCGTATAGTGAAACAGATTCATCAGGTAGACCACGAAGGCTATATAAAAACATACTGGTATGAACTGAGAGAAAGATAATAAAAATACCTTCCATTAAACAATACTTAGTTTTATAATTAGACATGCCAGAAGTAATTGTTATAGGTGCAGGCCTTGCAGGTATTATGGCAGCATATCATGCCTGCATGGAAGGTGCTGATGTTATACTTATAGACAGGGGCTCTACAGGTCTCGGGACAAATTCAGCCCTGTCAAATGGTGTGTTTGCCGGACCCACATCCACATACAGGGAAGATGAATATATACGGGATACCATGGAAATAGGAAGGTATTTAAACAGAGAATCTTATGTGAGACTTATCGCCCATGAAGTAAATGACGGGATCAAATTTCTAAGATCACTGGGACTCCATATTGTTGAATCCCATACCACCTATGCCCTAAAGGCATCCAGTGCGGATATAATCCCGGGTGTGACCCTCATGAAAACAATGGTTGAATCCTTAAAAAACCTCCCCAACCTGAAGATTCTCAACAATTTTTATGTAACAGCCATATTAAAAAATGAAGACAAGGCATGTGGTGTCCTGGGATTCGACAAAGATGGAATGGAAATGGAGATATATGCATCATCTACAATCCTTGCCACAGGAGGGGCAGGCGCTATATACCTCAGGAATGATAACCAAAAAACCATCATGGGACAGGGTTATAGACTTGCAGCAGAGGCAGGTCTTGAACTTAACGATATGGAATTTGTCCAATTCTTTCCGCTTGTTGTAGCTGAAGAACGTCTTGGTTCTGTGATCCTTTATCCTCCAACGCCAAAGGAGGCAAAGCTCATCAATAATTCTGGCGAGGATATATTAAAAAAATACGGTTTTGAGGATATCGATCAGGCAATACTAAAGAAAAGAGATGAGTTTTCAATAATGCTCTTCAAAGAGAGAGAACTTTATGGTCAGATTTATATAGATTTTACAGGAGTTCCTGAACATGCCTGGCATGAACATCCTATGGGTATCTTATCAAAGTTGAAAATCGACTTACGTAATAGGCCTGTTGCTATTTCTCCTGCTGCGCACTTCTTTATGGGCGGTATTGAAATCGATGCAAGATGCCAGACAAAACTACCGGGGCTTTTTGCCTGTGGAGAGGTTGTCTGGGGACTGCATGGCGCAAACCGTAGAGGCGGCAATGCCCTTACAGAATGCCTTGTCACAGGAAAGATAGCAGGGAAAAATGCGGCTGATATAAAAAACAAAGATGTGCCCTTACCCACTCCTTTGACTTTTAAAGTCAGGCAATCTCACATCACTAACCCTTCCACAAATAAGAGATTATCATTGACAGAGGTCCGAAAAAAGATAAGGGAGATTGCCTGGAATAGTGCAGGGGTCATCCGTTCACAAAAGGGTGTTACCGATGGCATTTCATCCATAGACCTGTTTTATGAACAACTACGTTCCTTCTCCCCAGCAAACATCAAAGAAAAGAGGCTTAAAGAAGACCTTTTGAGCGCATGTCTCACCTTGAAGGCAATCCTTACCGCAAGCCTGGCCAGGCAGGAAAGCCGGGGAAGTTTCTTTAGAGATGATTTTCAGAAAGAAGACAATGTGAACTGGCGAAAAAACTCCTCCCTTTTGTATGACATGGAAAATCATCAATTCAAGACCTTTGCAAAACCCTGTGAAGGTCTTGATTAAAAGGCTGTATTCTACATGGTAACTACAAGGAAAAATGGAGTTTTTTTGAAAAGAACAATGCGGTAATCTCACCTATGTTTCTGTAAAATTCAGTCTTTGCCCTATCTTTTAAGGTTTCACCAACCTTTATTGCAAATTGAGAAAGATAATTATCAAACACATGTCTTTCCAGTTCTTCTGCATAGGCGACATTTTCCATATTTTCGTTTTTTAAGGCATCTATGAAATTAAATGCAATATAAGCCATAAATTCAAGCTCAACTGCTATATGGTCAGGTGGTAAACCAAAGGATTCTTTTACATTGAGCCCTGTCTCATGATAAAGCCTTGCAATTTTAAAGGTTGAATCCTGGTATAATTTACCCTCTCCATACACAGAACCAAAGAGATACGCAACCCTGGGCTTTGATGCAAAGAACATCCAAGTGTAATCCCTCTCGAGCTCTAAAAGCACTTCATTTTTATCCCTATCTTTATAAAAATCAATGCCGGATAAATCTGCTTCTCCGTCTGCAATGACTGTATGCAAGATATCGCTAAATTTACCGGAAGAGAGGTTGTTGGCAAGTTCTGCATCTGGATAATTAAATGCCTGGACAAGGGCATTATAGAAAATCAATCTTTTTTTAATGGCTTCAACAGGGTAATCAATCATAAAAATTTAATATGCCGGGAAAGATCTTAACCACATCTTTCCCGGCATTGATTACATTTATTTATCCTTTTCCTCTGCTATCTTTTTCTTTCTTTCCTCAAGCTTTTTAAGACCACCGATTATCGCACCTGCCATAATAGGCATAACACCCATTGAATCAATAGAGGATTTCTTTATCTTAGCAGGTCCTTTTTTCACATCAATATATCCTGCCTTTTTCGGATCCCCCGTTATCAATATAAAAGTGCTTGTCCCTGAAGCCTCGTTTAGACCATATATGGTCATCTTCCTCTTCTTTGCAATCTCTTTTGCCTTGGCAAGCATTGCCTTTGATTCTCCGAACTGGATTGCCCCTGTTGGACATGCCTCAGCACATGCAGGCTCTTTACCTGCAGCAATCCTGTGGGCACACAAGCTGCATTTTAAAATCTTCTGTGTTTTTTCGTCATATTGGGGGATAGAAAATGGACATGCCTTAACACAGCTCTGGCAACCTATGCATTTTTCCTTATCATAGAGAACAGGCCCGTATTCTGACTTGGTAAGGGCATTTACAGGACATACCTTTACACACTGAGGATCAATACAGTGCATACATCTCTTGTGATATAATCCACCATCATTGATAGCCACAAAGGTTCGAAATGAACCGCTGGCTGCATGTGTGTGTCCTTTGAACTCCTGGATACACCTGTATGCACACGTGTTGCACCCTGTACAAAAACTTGTATCAATCAAAATTCCGTATGATTTCATGGCTTATCACCTTCCTTCTATGCTTTTTTAATACTTACATACACATCTTCAACCCATCCCATTCCAGTTGGATCGTGCTTTTTCACTATATTAGGATCTTTTTGTGGAATAAGATCGCCATCTCTATAGCCCCAATTACCTGCAACCTTAAGGTTTTTTGCCCTGTGACCTATACCGTGGAAGAGGAGAATGCAATCTTTTCTCATTAGCCTGTTTGTAATATGTACCTTTGCCTTAACAGGTCTTGGAAGATCTTTCATATATTCTGGATTGTTCTCAAGGATTACCATATCACCTTCTTTGACACCGATTTCTTTAGCTACATCGGGATTTATCCACACACAATCCATATAGTTCTTCTCTGTGATTTTTTTCAAGACAGGGTTGTTTATAAAGTTGGGGTCAGCGTGCATAAGCCATGGAGCCCTTGTAATAAGAAGAGAATATTTGTATTCTCCTCTGGTTTCATGCCAACGAGTGGCCCACACAGGGATAGGCTCAAAATCCACCTTTTTAAACTCATCTATAAACATCCTTACCCTGCCGTTTGGTCTCCCGTAGCCTATCTCTCTTATCGTCTTATAGTTTTCATACTTCTTTTTATTAATCCAGAAGCCGCCTTTACTCATAAACTCTCCTGCATTTGATGCAATACCTGCGTTTTTCACTGCATGGTCGCTCATATTCAAAGGAACCCTCTTTTTGGGGTCACCACTCCCATCTACAGTCCAGTATTCAGGGGCAAGCGCCATCCCGATCTTTACAGCAAGGCCACCCCAGCCTATCTGATCACCTGGTGTTTTTTGCACAGGAGAGCCACCGACATAGCAAGGCCATTTAGGATAATACAGCCTTATATCAAACTTTCCTTCCTCGAACTGATGTGGTGCAGGCAATACATAGTCACTCCAGTATCCCACATCGTCAAGATAGAGGTTCCAATCCACCACAAGCTCCATCTTCTCAAGAGATGCCTCTATCATCTGGGGCTGTATCATGGCATATAAACCACGGTAGGGGTTTCTGAAAAATACTGCTTTAATCTTTTGGGTCTTATAAAGACCCCAACCAACCATGCCATAGTGACCAGGCGCAGAGAAGTCTTTATTCTTGTAAATGTCATATGTTACAGGGAACATATTCCGGAAATCCACCGGTTCTTTTGGCAACTCAGGATAAGGCTTTACAGGTGGCGCGAGGTCTTCGAGCCATGGTATCTTTACATCGTGGAGAAGGATTACGCCTCCTTCGTGGTCAATGGATCCTGTAAGTGTGTTTAGTATGTTTATTGCATGACGCAATCTCCAGCTGTTTGCATAGTTTGGTCCGGCAGCATCCCTTTTATATGTAGGAATAAATGCATAAGGCTTTGCAGCAGCAAATTCTTTGGCTATCCTTACAATTGCACTCCCTTTTACCTCTGAAATTTTTGATGCCCATTCAGGTGTATAGGTTTTTACAGTATCTTTAATATATTGCAATACAGGTTTTACCTCGTATTCTTTACCATCCACAGTTACTTTAAAAGGACCACCTTCCATTGCTGGTTTGTGACATGTATCTATGGGTTCAGCCTTTTTGTGTGTTTCGCACCATGCCATCATAGAGCCCTCTTTTGTTTTGATTGTGAGCTTTGTTTTTATGTCCACAAGGGCAGGTGCATCGGTGTATTCTTTCAAAAATTTGGTGTTGTAAAGTTTATCTTTTATGATGATATTTATCATGGCAAGGGCCACGGCAAGGTCAGTTCCAGGTTTTATGGAATGTATTTCTGTTGCAAAGGCATCGGCAAGGGGCGTTCGCAATGGATTAAATACCACAATCTTACAACCGTTTTTCTTTGCACTTCTCCAGTGAACGAGCATACCTGCCTTACCACATTTGGATAGCGAATCAAAGCCAAACCATACCTGGTATTTTGCATTGTCATAATCATATCCTGCCACATGATGTGTTGGTGTATAGGTGCTGGAATAATATTTATTGGGTGGATTTGTTAAGGTAAGGCAGTTAATATAATAGTGCGTTCCAAAGCATTCTGTCCTCTGGTCACTTCTTGTAACCCCTAAACTCCTTGCGAGTTTATTTGTATAAGGATCACCGGGACTACACATAAGAATCTCTTCTCGTTTAAATTTTTTTAGTGATTGAATAATCTCATTTACAGCATCTTCTGTCTTCATAACAACCCATCCTGGGTCATTATCAGTCCCCTTTTTTGGGTTGGTGCGCTTAAGGGCAACCATAAGCCTATCTGGGTCATACATAGAATCTACAAATGCAAGGCCTTTAATGCAAAATTTTCCATTTGACACAGGGTCTTCTGGCCTCCCCTCAAGGGTAATAGCCCTTTCCAGATTTGTGACAGGGTCATGGGCAACTACCACATAATAGGCACAATCTGCCTCGCATGCCCTCGCGCAGACCTGAGGGATCTTCTTTTTGATTTCATATAAAGGCTTTTCCTGTGAGTGCCTTCCAAATGGCGCCTGGGCTTCAAGATTTTTAAAGGGGAATGTAGACAATGAGGCTACTGCACCGGCAACACCGACAAACTTCAAAAAATCCCTTCTTGTTAAGTCCTTTTCTTTCTCAATCTCCTCCGCCATAGCAAACCTCCTTGAGTTTAAAATACACTTTTGATTTAAATTGTCCTGTTCCGTATCAGCATATCTTTGAAGCTTTCATTGGAGTAATAGAGCATCTGAGGACACTTAATTTTGAATGTTTTATCCAGCATGGCAAGACCTTCAAATAATTCTGTAAAAAAATGCGATAATGTCAAGAATTAAATCTCCGTTATTTTCTAAGAGATAGATCCCTTTTAAAGATTTTATATTAAAATTGGCATCTATCTAATTTTTATGAGCTTAGATTCCTAAAGCATAATGCTTAAAAAAGCGATACATTATGCATAAGGTCCTTGAAAAAGGCCTAAAACTTAAAGGCTTACTACTCCACTGCCTCGAGGTTTTCCAGTCTCCAGAGAAGGGATTCCGCGTCATATATCAGCTCGTAAAGCGCACTACCGTCGGTGAGGGCAAAATGGTATATATCCTTTCTGCCCTCCTTTGAACGCCACGTATATGTTATCTCGCTCACCCTGATGGTTCTTCCTGCCCAGTGAAACTTAACAGGTCTTATCTTATAGGCAGGGGCAAATGTGGCAAGGACCTTGACATACTCACCCACATACATCTCTATATCCTGTTTCTGATGAGCCCTATAACCTTCCCAGCAACCATCACCTCATCCGGCATATACGAGACAGGTTCCATGACTGGATTTTCAGGCTTGAGTATTACCCTCCCCTCCTCGAACAGGACCCTCTTTACTGTAGCCTCATCACCTATTAAAACAACACCTATCTCTCCATGCTCTAAGGTAGGCTGCCTCCTGACGATTACAAAATCGCCGTCAAATATCCCTGCCCCCTTCATGCTGTCACCCGTGACCCTTAATGAGAAGATGTCACCCCCGGGAAAGAGCTCAGGGTCAATAGTGATATGCATGTCCATATCCTCATTGGCTACCAAGGGTTCTCCTGCCCTGATCCTCCCTGCCACAGGTACGAGCGTTGCCTCCTTTGGCCTTAATCCGAGTATCTCAATACCCCTTGATCTTGTTGGATTTATGCGGATAAACCCCTTTTTTTCAAGGGCCTTAAGGTGCATCCTTGCTGCAGGCCATAGGATGTTGAAATGTCCCCCTATCTCCCTTATCGTAGGTGGATAGCCATATCTTCTCACATAATCTCGAAGAAACTCGAATATCCGTCTCTGCATCCCTGTTAAAGCTTTCATATATACATATGTATACTATAATTTAGGGTTTGTCAACAAAATCTTGTATAACCTGAAACCTGTTGTTATAATAATCTATGCCACTTCTTTTTGAATCTATAAGCCATGGAGAGGTCCCTTTCGGCTTCTTCAATATAGAGACGGATATGATCCTCCTCGACAACTACTTCTTCTTTGCCAGCGATGTATCCAACAACATATCTGAAATAGCGCAGATGACCACAGACAATGCCCATTCCCAGGACTGGGAGACCTATATAATCCATCCACAGAGGATAGGCAATCTCATGGGTGCCATAGCAGGGGTTGACCTCCGCGGTTTCATAGGCGAGGTATACAGCCTCTTCCCATTTCCCCATGAACCGGATAAATTCAGGCAAAACCCTGAAGGATTCAAGACAAGGGCAATAATGGAAGATATAATAAAGAGATACGCCAGCCCTTCACATATAAAGGTCATCATAGATGAAACCACATGGACGATCAGCATAGGGGGATACAGATTTTCAAGGCTCGGTTTCCATGAGCTTATAAGATACCTCTGGATTGGCGGTTACCCGAGATGGAAGGACAGCTTAAGGCCGGATTATATAATGAGGATGAAAGAAAAAGTAGAAAAAACGAGTTACCCACTCTTTGACGGCATTAATGCCATACTCGAGAGGCCATGACATGGACGATGAATATTTTATGGAGCTGTGTCTTGTGGAGGCCATGTGCGCCTTTGAGGAAGAAGAAGTGCCTGTAGGGGCATTAATACTCGATAAGAAAGGCAAGGTAATATCCATTGCCCATAACCTTACAAGACAGAAAAATTCCCCCACTGCCCATGCAGAGATACTTGCCATCGAGGGGGCATCAAGGGTATTAAACAACTTCAGGTTGACAGGATGCACCATGTTCTGCTCCAAAGAGCCATGTACCATGTGTGCTGGAGCCATAATTGAGGCAAGGATAAAAACAGTTATATTTGGTTGTTATGACAAAAAGGCAGGTGCTTTTGGCTCTAAAATTGATATAAATAATATTGGACTTAATCACAGAGTTGATGTAAAAGGTGGTATTTTAAAAGCTCAAAGCGAGGAAATACTAAAGAGTTTTTTTAAGATGAGGAGAGGTACCGAAGCGGTCATAACGGGGCCGACTCGAAATCGGCTGTCCCGCTAAGCCGGGACCGTGGGTTCGAATCCCACCCTCTCCGAATATCCTAATATTATTTATTACCTCTGAGGTCTTTGCCTCTTTTGCATATTCTTCATGATCTCATCCATTTTATCTAAATCCATGCCCATGCCGATACCCATTACCTCCTGCATGCTGTTTACCTTTTTATATCCTTTTGGTACATCGAACATGGAGGCCTTGGCAGCACCGAGTTTTACATCTTTATACATAATGGTCGTTTTTCCCTGTGGGGCATCAAACTCCATTTTTATAGGGAAGTCCTTTAAATCAGTGGCCTCCCATATTACTGCCTTGTGTTTTTCATTGGGACTGCTTTTTCTGTAATAAACTACATCATATTTATTGCATGGATGGCCATCAATCTTTTCGGTACCTATCTTTTTTTTCTCAAATACCATATCAGGTTCATAGTAGGAAACCATCTGGTCTTGCTGTTGAATAGGCTGTTCATGATAGAGTTTTTTATTTGTATTCAAGGTTATTGTCTTTTTTGCATCACCTAAGACTATGGTCACTATACCCTTCATGCCCGCATTCTCTACCCGTGTCTTAGCACCCATCTTTGCCATTGGTGTCTCAAAGCCCTGTGTAACCATTATTGCTGTAAAGTTATCAGGCGGAGAGGCAAAAACGTATGGGTTAAAAAAGAAAAAACCTATAACAAGACCGATTAATATTGCCCAGGATAATCTTATAGACGACATACGAACCTCCTTATTTATTTATGGTGCGTATCCATTTTCCCTTGATTATAAGTTTAATGTCAAGGGGTTTTTGGACTAAAGCCTGAATCTGAATACCTCTTTATCTCAGGTGTAATAGCCCTTTTCCTTCCAGCTTTTTATGACATTTGCATATACCTCAGGGTATTTTTCAAACATTAATTTGCGCATGAACCTTCTCTCTATGGCAAAGGCAACCCTGTCTATGAGGCTCCTTGGGCTACGGTTTTTTATATCCATTATGAGTTTATCTGATGCCTTTTCTAAATCTTTATTTATATCTGAAGCCTTAATCTTTGTTGGAATACCTACCTTATAGAATAGAAAACCGGATAATCTCGTATGAAATACATTTTGTAAGCCCAAAAAATCTCTGTTTATTTTTTTCCCTCCTGCATATCCCACCGAGGATATAGCAAGGGTATATTTATCCTCAAGGAGCAGAGTAAACCCGAGTATGTAGGTTATCCTCTCCAGAAATCGCTTGTAACATGCTGTGACAAGCCCGTTCCTCACTGGAGAGCCAACAACAAAACCATGAGCACCTTTCATGGTCTCAATAATGCCTCTCATATCATCTTCTATTATACATACACCTGTCTTCAGGCATGTAAAACAACCAATACAATCTTTTATATGGGATTCATACAGGGATATGTTTTGAACAGAAACACCATTTGCCGTAAGATGTGATGATATAACCGACAATACATCGGCAATAAAACCATTCTTTTTGGCATTACCGTTTAAGACAGCCACTCTGATTGCCATTGCACCCCCCAACCCATGTTTTATGGTAATATTCGATTTTTACAGATAATTTAGTATTTTACAAGAAAAATAAAATATGAAAGCCAAACCCATTATATATCCCAGAGACATACACCTTAAGGCCTTGAAGGCAGACTATAGACTAAATGCTTTTCCAATCTAAAATTTAAAAATTCCAGAGTAAAACAAATCTATTTCTGATTTTGATTTTGGTCTTTAGATGGGATTGCCCAGGGTAAAACTACGTATCTTAACTATTTATTGTCCTTCAGGCTACAAACTGATATAATCACTGAAAAAATGACACATCAGCTAAGACATAACGGTGATTGGTCTTATTTCCACATCCCCGAATTAGAGGAAAAGGGGTTGTTACACGGTTTTTTTACTGCCTCTTCCCCTGTGGTTACTATAGATAAGACCAAAGGCAGGGATTTTTTAGATTTGTTCTGTTTAAGGGATTTTATAGTCCTCCATCAGGAGCACGGCGATCAAGTCCATGTCATAAGAGATGGATACCGTCCCATGTCAGGCGATGGGATTGTTTTATTAGAAAAAAACGTTGCAGGCGTAATAAAGACAGCAGACTGCCTGCCCATTATCCTTTTTGAACCCTATTACCCTATAGCATCCATTGTCCATGCAGGCTGGCGTGGGACATTAAAGGGTATCACAAAAAATGCTGTTAATATCATGACAGGTCTCGGCGGCACAAGAGAAAAGATAATAGCTATATTGGGCCCTTCTGTTAATGTGTGTTGTTATACTGTCGGTGAAGACCTCTATACAGCCTTTAAGGAAAAGGGGTTCTCTGATGCTATCTTCAGGAAGGCAGGCAATACGCTTTTTTTAAGCCTTCGCCAGGCAAATAAGGAGGTTCTCTCCAAAGAAGGGGTATCAGTAATATATGACCTTGATATATGCACATTGTGCACAGACGGCCTTTTTCATTCATACCGCAGGGGTGACAGGGATAAGAGGCAGATAAACTTTGTGTCAATTATATGACAGTTATTTATATGACAGTTATTGACAGGCATGCCTGAAAAATGCCTTGGGAGAAATACAAAATCTATGAGATATAAAAAAGAAATCTCCATAGCCGGGCTTGTTTTAGTTGTCTTCGGTCTTCTGGTATACTTACAGACACAACTGCCATTTTTTAAAAAATTCCTTCCCATAGGTGAAAATAAGCTCATAGTCGTTATACTGAATATTAACCTCCTACTGATACTACTGCTCCTCTTTCTCATAACAAGGACTATTATAAAGAATTATATAGAGACGAAAAGGGGTATATGGGGCTCAAGATTAAAGACAAAACTCACCTTTACCCTGCTTTTTATATCTATCATACCGTCTTTTACACTTTTTTTAATCTTTACAAGTTTTTTCAACATCACCATGGAGAGATGGTTCAGCCAGAAGATAGAGGATACCCTGGACAATGCCCTTGAGATATCTCAGTTCTACTACGATGACCTTTTCAAACGATACGAAAGGACAGGCCTTTCTGTATCAAAAGAACTGATAAAAAAGAGGCTACTGGATAATGGCAGTGGTCTTTCTGGATTTTTAAAAAGACAGGGGCAGGAAAAATCATTCCAATTTTACTCTATCCATGGGCCTTCAGGGCAGATATGGGTCACAAACATGCCTGAGAATATTGATTCTACCCTCTCATCAAAGACAAGGGCCAGCACAAAAGAAAATAGCATCAGGCTCATCATGCCCTTAAGAAAGGGTGAGATTGTCATATCAGGGACAAGGATAAACGATGATACTGGCCTTGAAAGGGGTGTCCTTTTCATAGGGGATATAATAAGGGTCAAGGGGACAGAGAGACTAAAGGATATTGCATCTGTCCATAAGGAGTTCAAGGAATCGAGGACATTCAAGAAGATACTGAAATACAGTTTTATAATACCTCTTTTTCTCACTACCATAATAACCATATTCTTTTCTGTATGGGTGGGCATCAAGATGGCCTCAGGGATAACAACACCCATAGAAAAGGTAAAAGAAGGGGCATCTATCATAGCAAAGGGGAAGTTCGATATAAGCCTCGAGGAAAAAGGCGGTGACGAGATAGGGACACTGGTAGGCGCATTCAACAGCATGGCAAGGGAACTGAAGATTGCAAAGGAAGAGATAGAGGAGAAAAGGCGATATATAGAGGTCATACTCGACAATGTAGCTACAGGCATCATATCCACGGACAATAGAGGCAATATAGTGCTATTAAACAGGGCAGCAAAGACCATACTCGGTGTAGAGGGTGATGAGTGGATAGGCAGGCCTTTAAAAAAGGTCTTTGGCTCAGAGCTAAAACAGGTCATGAAGTCTTTTCTCAAAGAGGCAAGGAATATCTCAGAGAACATAAGCGTTGTAAAGGAGATGAGGCTCAGACTAAAAAAGGACATCACATTTATAAGGGCTTCCCTTACTGTCCTAAAAGACGAGGATAACAGGATTGAGGGGTTCATAATTGCCTTTGACGATATTACACACTTTGTGAGGGCAGAAAAGCTTGCTACATGGAGAGAGATTGCAAAAAAACTCACCCATGAGATAAAGAATCCACTGACACCTATTATCCTGTCTGCAGAAAGGATAAGGAGAAAGGTCTTGAGTGGCTTTGAGGGAAAAGATAGGGATGTCCTGGATGAGACAACATCAGTGATAATCAAGTCGGTGGATGATATAAAGGGTATAGTAAATGAGCTTACAAGGCTGACCCACATATCCAGGGCAAAGACCCTCGAAGACCTAAATACCATTATAGATGAGACCATAGAGATATATAACAACCTCTACCCAAATATCTCTTTTAACTTTAAGAAGTCCCAAATACCTCTATGCAGGGTGGATAAAGATGGGATAAGGAGGGCGATTATAAACCTTATTACCAATTCGGCAAAGGCAATAGGTGATAAACAGGGTGAGATAGATATAACCACTGGATTTGATGAGAAAAAAGGTGTTGCTATAATAAAGATTGCAGACAACGGCAGGGGCATCCCTGACGAGGACAAGGAGAAGATATTCGACCCCTATTTCACCAAGGAAAAGGATGGGACAGGGCTGGGGCTTGCCATAGTCCAGTCCATTATCCTTGAACACCATGGAAAGATCTCAGTAGAAGATAACCTCCCTGAAGGCGCATGCTTTATAATAGAGATACCTGTTCTTGAGACCTGAAATCGACCATTTTAAAAGGTCATCGTGGCAAAGTGCCATCAATTGGATTTATCTGTTAACCCTTTCTTATCTTTTTTTAGATAACTCTTCAAATCACGATAGTAATTTTCATGAGGGCCAATCATAATTAATTCTAACCCATCATTAATCATTCTATAGGGAAGGAGATCCTTGATATTTTTAATTTTGAACTTATGGATATTTTTACCCCATATTGTTACATTTCTTACTATTATAAATCATTCCATAGCAAAACGAAACTTAATTGGGTTTGTACTTTTAAGGGCCAGTGGTGTCAAAAAACTATCACATGCCCTGTGACACACTGACAAACAATATAAAAACAGGTTAATTGATTGAAAAAGCCAATATTGACTGGCATGGGTAAATCATTTGAGAGGCCTCTAAAGGTTACAAAGTCGAAAAAAACAGCAGTTGACATAGCATAGGCATAAAAATTGCATAAAAAATTAAATGACAAGGTAATTAAGGTAACCAGAAAGCGGCAATTCATTGCAGTATGACAAAAAATTAGGGGTTAAATTTTTTGAACTATCTGAAATAAGGTTATGGATGTTTGTCCTTTTTGGTAAGAAAACGAAGGCATAATCATAAAAGGAAAGAATGTGGATATGAGGTTTTTCTAATTCGCCGATAAAAGAAAAAAAGGAAAATTAATAAATGAAAAAGAAAAACAAAAAGAATAAAAACAGGCATTTTTATAAAGAAAAGACAGATAAACCCATCCAGACACCCGATACCCCAACCCTCTCTGTGTGTATGATTGTAAAAAACGAAGAGGAGAACCTGCCCAGGGTACTTTCTTCCATCCAGGGTCTTGCCGATGAGATAATTGTTGTGGATACAGGCTCAACGGACAGAACTGTGGAAATAGCCAGATCCTTTGGTGCAAAGGTATATTTCTTTGAGTGGTGTGATGATTTTTCTGCTGCAAGAAACGAGTCCTTGAGACACGCCACATGCGACTATATAATGTGGCTTGATGGGGATGATGAAGTCCCCAAACCAGAACATGAAATAATAAAAAGAGACCTTCTTTTAAAAAGAGGCAATGCCTTTTATCTCCATCTTAAAAACAGTATGAATGGAGTCGAAGACATTTCATTGCAGTTAAGGATTTTCCCTAATAAAAAAGGAATAAGGTTTTCAGGGAGAGTGCATGAACAAATAATTCGTGCCGTTGCGATGGCAGGTATAAAAATATCCATTAGTGAAGCTACAATTATCCATCATGGATACTATAGTAATGAAGAAGTACTAAAAAAGCTTAATAGAAATATAAAGATATTAAGGGAAGAACTTGAAAAAGACCCTGATAATAACAATACAATGTTTTTTATAGCAAGAACTTTAAGAGGATTAAATAAAATAGACGAAGCAAATCATTATCTTGATAGATTGATAGAAATTGGAGAAAAGAATGAAAAGATTAAGTTTACAGACATGTACGGGATGGTAGCTCTGGAAAAGGTTTCAATTCTTTGCAGTAAGAATGAAATTAAAGAAGCCATATCCTTTCTGGAACAAATGAAGATGCCTCAGGGAGATAATGTTCTGATTTTTACTTTTGGAGAACTTTACTATAAGACTGGTGACTATGATAATGCATATAAATATCTTAAAGTCATAAGGGATGAAACTTTTAATAACTGTTTAACTCCCGTAAACCCACAATCATGTAAAAAAGTTCTTAATACCTGTCTCGGCATTTCATCTCTTTTTGCAAAGGACTACGATACAGCAAGAGAATGTTTTAATTATTTGATAAACACAGAACCTGATAATGTGGAAAATTATCATTATCTTATACTGTGTGAAGAAAAAGCAGGTAAAATAGACATGGCATTGCAAATCTGTTCAAGTGCAATAGTAAGATTTGGAAGACTTCCTTCGCTTATAAAAAAGCAATTTCTTCTCTTTATTGAAAAAAATGATATAGATGGTGCAATACATGAACTTAATTTGATAGAGGAGAGCCTTTATGACCGTGAGGTAATAGCAGGTGGGTTTTTAATTAATTGTTTGGTATTAAACTTAAACGGTATAAATCATTTTTACAGGCTATTGTTTAATAATCTATTCATTCCTGAAAAGCCCTTTCCTGAAGATTATCAAAAGATAATGGATATACTTAAGAAATTAAATGAAAATAAGGCATTATCCCTCTTTGAAAGAGGAATCAAGCATCTTCTGGGATTGGATGCTAATAAGCCCAAAGAAAATCCTGCCATTAAAGCATAAAACTTTCTCAATATTTTTTCTTGTTCTATAAGTTCTATAAACGGATTTAACCAAAAACTCTTTTAAAGGCATTTCATGGGAAAAATAAATTTTTATCCCCTTTTCTTTTATATATTCCCTTACCTAAAGTGATGCCTGAAAGTAACAGTATTATAAATCTTTTTTCAGGGATGGTTTTTTAAATTTTTAAAATTTTTTTCAATTTCAATTATATATGGACTTAAGTTTTTTAAAATCCAAACGATAATATAGTCAGAAGGGAAGAAAGGAGGTGAAAATAGAGCTTCCCTAAAAAATAAAAAGGCAAGATGCCGAATAAAAAATTAAACAAGGAGGTTTAACATGGCTTTTAGAATTGCAACAAACGTAGCATCATTAAACACACAGAGGTGGCTCTCGGTAGCCAATGCAGGTATGTCCAAGGCTCTTGAAAGGCTCTCTTCAGGTTACAAAATCAACAAGGCAGCAGATGACGCAGCAGGAATTGGTATTGCAACAAAATTAAATGTTAAGGCAGCAAGTGTTGCAAAGGCTATTGACAACGGCAATCAGGCAATAGCAATGTTGCAGACTGCTGAAAGTGGTATTGACCAGATAAAGAACATCCTTACAAGGCTAAAAGAACTGGCAACACAGGCAGCATCTGATAACGTCACATCAACAGATAGGGCAGCACTTGACCAGGAGAGGATAAAGCTTGAAGCAGAAATTAACAAGATTGCAGAGAATACCAAATACGGTGCAACACAACTTTTAAAAGGAGCAAATAGTGGAACTTATGGTGCTTCTCTAACTGTTGGAAACGGTATATCAGGAATAGATGTATCAAGTGCCGCAGCAGGGACATATACACTAACAGTTAGTGGAGGTGCAACTGTTACTTTAACATTACAAGGTCCTAATAGCACCACACAGACAGTAACTGTGACAAGACCTTCAAACTTTGATACGGCAATAGCTAACTTCTCTAATCTTGGAATAAAGGTAACAGTCAATGCTTCTGCCTCAGTTAATATTACCTCAGGTAATACTATAGTGGTCACCGCAGGATCATCTTCGTTTGACTTCCAGTTAGGAGACATAAATAATGAGTCTGACCAGATAAGAGTTGATGTTTCAAACTTCAGGGCAGACTCAAGTCAGGTGCTCAATCTGTCGGGAGATATTACCAGCAAAGCAAATGCCCAGACATATCTTGGGACGATTGATACCGCAGTTACAAATCTCAACACCGAAAGGGGCAAAATTGGTGCTGCACAGAACCAGATAACATATCATCTTGCCAACCTTGAGGCTATGTATGAGAACACAAAGGCTGCGGAATCTACCATCAAGGATGCAGACTTTGCGGCAGAGATGGCGAACTTCACGAAGTTCCAGATAGTGACCCAGTCCGGTGTAGCAATGCTTGCACAGGCGAACCAGTTGCCTCAGCTCATACTGTCCCTCATGAGATAACGGGTAATTTAATAAATATGTCCCCCGCCAGTTAGTGCGGGGGACATAAATTAAGGTGATGCCATGGATATCTCATCAATAAACAATATTCAGTTTAAAAACCAGGTTATAGAGAAGGCAATCGGTTTTTCAGGTGATAAACCAAAGGTAAAGCCTGCAACAACCCAGGTACCTGCAATCAATATAAAAAATAATCAGGAAGAGCTACGACAAAATATTGAAGAGATGCTCAAATTTTTTGAATCTAACAGCTCTGTTAGATTCCAGTATGATAAATCAATAAACAGGATAATAATTCAGGTTTTAAACGGAAGCAATAAAGAGGTAATAAAACAGATCCCGCCGGAGAGCATGGTGAGGTTTCTAAAGGCTTTTAATGATTTTATAGGCCTTTTAGTAGACAAGGAGATATAACAAATGGCCGGTAATGTATCTTTAACAGGGCTTACAAGTGATATAAACTGGACTAATCTTATAAATGATATTATAAATGCTAAAAAATCCGCAACCATAACACCCCTTGAAAACAAAAAAACAAATTATCAGTCAAAACTTTCTGCATATCAGTCATTTAACAGTCTTCTTTTAAGCCTGAAAAATTATATAGACGACAATGACCTGGATACACAGACAGGTTATGCCATATATTCAAGTTCTCTTACATCTTCAAATTCTTCTATAACTCCTGAAAATGTTTTAGGAGTAACTCTCGGCAGTGTAAGCGGTGCAGGTAGTTACTCCATAGAGGTATTAAACCTTGCACAGGCAGAAAAGATTGCATCTGACTCGCAGACATCAAAAACAGAGGCACTTGGTTTATCAGGCACTGTCAATATAAACGGTGAAGATATAACCATTGAATCAGATGATACATTGACGCTTATTGCCTCAAAGATAAACAATGCCAATGTTGGTGTTACTGCAAGTATTTTATCCATATCCGATACCGAGCACAGGCTCATAATCGAATCCCAGACAACAGGTGCAGAAGGAATAACGCTGACAGATGATAATGATGTCCTTAAAACACTCGGTATCCTTGATTCGGTAGGCTTGAAGAAAAATATAATAAGGTCAAGTGCAGATGCATCTGTAAAAATTGACGGATACGATATTGCATCTACAACCAATACATTGACAGATGTTATAAGCGGTGTGACATTAACATTAAAGGATACCAATTCAGGCAGTCCCATAACTCTGGCAATTACAGAGAATACAGGTGCTATAAGTGGCAAGGTTTCTGCTCTGGTAAGCAGTATTAATAGTGTTTTAAACTATGTTAAGACGCAGAACACATATTCTGGGAATAGTTCATCAACTCCCCTTATGGGAGATATAAATCTTCATACTGTCCGAAACAACATAATAGATGCCATATTTGCAGAGGTAAGTGGTAATACTACCTATAAAACAGCATCTTCTATTGGCTTTACCTTTGCAAGTGATGGAACTTTAAGTTTAAATTCTACTACCTTTTCAGAGGCATTATCTTCAAACAAGCAGGAAGTCATAAATGTCCTGACACAATTCGGTGATACATTGAAGACAAGTATGAATGTCTATGTTGATCCTTATACAGGAACACTTACCAGTATTGAGAAATCAATAAATCAGACCATATCTGATATAGATAAAAGGATTGAAGAATTGAATGAAAGGTATGAAAGGGAGGCTGAAGTCCTTGAGAAAAAATACAACAGCCTTGAACTTCTAATCTCATCTTCAAATCTCATGAAAAACTGGCTCACACAGCAGATTGATTATATGAAAAAGAGTAATTCTTAATAAAGGAGAGGGGTTATGACCTTAAACGGTATTAAAAGCTATAAGAATACATTGGCCTCTGTGGATGAGAGTGATAAGGGGGCTTTGCTTATTAAGGTATTTCAAATGATGCTGGAAAAGCTCGATATAGTAAATATTTACATAGAATCAAAAAATTTTGAAAAAAGATATGCTGAGCTGTCAAAAATAAGACAGGTAATTGAAATTTTATATGATTCAGTGGACGTTCAGTACGGTGAAATATCAAAAAATCTCCAGAATCTTTATTTATATATTATCAAACGCCTTGATGAGGCAAATATCAAGAATGATAAAGATGCCGTTGAAGAATGTAGATCCTTAATAAAAACTCTATATGAAGGCTTTGAAGAGGCACACAAAAAAGAAAGGGGAAATAATTCGTGCAAAGATTCATCGAGTGCCTATGACACCTTTGTTGCCTCAAAAAAGCAAATAAATACCCAGGAATCTCCAGGTAGAACACTCACCGTAGGTGGCTATTTATAGAGCCATTTATAGATAAGTGTCAAAAAAATGTCATGTTTTTAGGATATGCCATAGATATGACATATCCTGACATCATATAACCCCTTCTAATATATAAGTTTTTTCTCCAAGCCACTGTAACTGTACCGGCTATAAATACCTTTTGGTATTGTTATTGCATATATTTTATTTGATATGGCAGAACAGCCTTATCCTGCTATTATAGCTTTAACATAAACAAATAATAGAAGAGGCATCCATGAAGAAAAAAAAGAAAATAAAAAACAAAAAAAGAGCATCAACTATAAAACCTCAATCTAAACAAATAGGAGATAGCGTTATTTTTCCAGACTGTGATAGCTATTACTTTTACAATATGGGAAGGCTGATGGATGATGATAAAAAGGTTGTAGTTGAAATTGGAGGAGGTAACAATGTCTTCTGCGATGCCTTTATAAAGGGATTGATGGCAGGAAATAAGTCGGGCATTTCATTTTATCGTATTGATGAAACAATGGATGAGGAAGAAAAGCGCATCGGCTTCATAGATAATTTAAAAACTTTCAATGTCCTTGCATCAATAGATGTAATCCCGCTTTCGCACATTGTAAGCGCTTCTAATTTCAATGATAGAAGCATTGATATAATATTTATAAATGACAACTCTCCTTTTTCTGATATATATGCCCTTCTTTCTGCCTGGTATCCCAAGCTAAAAGATAATGGTTGGTTATCGGGCTTTCTTTTTATTGATGAAAATATCCTTACTAATATTCGAAGTAATGAACTAAACAGTTTTGCCTTAGATTTTGGTACTGGTTATTCGATACTACCGCCTCCATTAACAAACAATATTTTTGAGCTATATACAAAGGAACTGGCATCAGGATTAAAAAATATTCAACAAAATATTAATGCTTCACAATTTGGGGAGGCAAGACAGATCGCCTTAAGGATTATGCAAATATATCCCCATTCACCTTTTATTGCAAATCTTAAGGCAGAACTCGATTATCAGTGCGGATTTACCATGGAATCTAAAAGACTTTTTGAAAAGATTATAGATGTGTGGCCACATCACATAAGGGCTATGAATAACCTTGCGGCAATTGAAGCCAATACAGGAAATATAGAAAGAGCAAGAAGCCTTTTACAGAAGATTTTAAAGATTGACCCAAGCAATTTTGATGCAATAACAAATTTAAAGGAGATAGAAGGATTAAATCTTTTTTAGAAAATGAAGACAAAGATACTTTTAGGCCCTGGACTTTATGACCCAAAGGGGAATGAGGCTTTTTTGGTAAAGGCAATAAAGGAAGTGGCAGAGACCATTCTGTTCGATGGCTCTTTTTCTTCCTTTGAACAGTTAATGGGCAGGCTTCCTAAGGGATGGGAACCTGATTTTATCATAATAAGAGATGCAGAGTTTTATAAAATGCCTGTAAATTTAGAAAATTCGCCCTATCCTGTTATAGGTCTTATAGGAGATTATAATCTAACGCTCAATAAAATGCTCCCTATCCTTGATTCCTTTGATTATTTCTTCTGTGACACAAAGGGGGTCAGGATCTTCAATAAGCTGGGGTTTAATAACTGTGAGTTTTTTTGCCTATACGGTTATGACCCGGACCTCCACAGACCATATTATAACAGCAATGAAAAAGAGATTGATGTTATTTTTGTAGGCAATCTTAACAGGGCTATTCAACAGGAGAGGGAACAATATTTATACAGGCTTGCAAGGCTCGGTAAACACATTAAGGTTAAAATTACAACCGGTATCTTCGGAGGTGAATTTGCAAAACTCTTAAGTAGTGCAAGGATTGTATTTAATCGTTCCATAAGGGATGAGGCAAATATGAGGTTCTTTGAGGCAGCAGGATGTGGCTCTACTGTGATGAGTAATCATATTCAGGAACTGGATTTACTTGGATTTATCCCTGATAGAGACTATTTGACCTATACAGATAATAATTTTGAAGAGACCATTATATCTTTTTTTAATGGAGATGTAAGGGAGAAAGAAGAGGAATTCCTTTCAAATATGAAAGGCAAGATTCATCTCCATACTTATAGGTCAAGGGCAGAGGAATTAATAAATAGGCTTAAAATGCTCCATATAGACATCTCACAGAGACGGATGTTGAGACTACCTATAAAGGATAGAATCAAGCGATGGAAGAAGTATATATCTGACACAATTACCATCAAGGGAGGAATAAACCTTAATATATTCCACCCACAGATTGTTGCATGGGCTAAACATTTAATAGATAATGAACTTGAAATAAAAAATTTTGACATAAATATGTGGTTCTGGTGGATGGATTTATTGAAAGAGGCAGGTCTTGATGAATATTTAAAATATTTTATAGAGGATAGGCTGTCCCTTATTGAATCTGCACCGGCATTTGATAATGTAAAAGATGAATTTCGATGTTATTTAACCTGAGGTATTGTTTTATTATGGAAAAAAATATGTAATCTGGAGGTATTTTGGAAAGATATTCATTCTTTAAAGACCTTTTTAATAATCTGGGGAATAACTGGAATAATAATTTAGAGAATAATTTTGATTTTTTAAGGTTTGGAAGTCCTGAAAGAGAAATAGTAGATGGTAGCGCTACTCTCCTTGAGATTAATAAATATTATGATGAGCTGGATAGGTTTTATAATATACTTGAAGATGACTATTCCAGATTTATTTTTATACAAGCATTATCTTTTAGAATCCTGGGGCACAGGAAAATAAAAATGCCCCTTTCTGTTCCTGAATATTGGAACGCCATTAAAACTATAGCTTCGTTAGCCGACAAAGACAATTATATTGAAGTCATATTTACCGAATCCAATAAAACAAAGCTTTTTTATATAAATTTGAATGATTTTAATATCCCTGTAAAACTATTCAATACACCCACAGGCATAATTTCCCAATTTTTTATAAGAAACTATGAATATAGAATTGATAATGAACGTTTTATAGGAGCCAGAGAGGGTGATGTTGTTATTGATGGAGGGGGCTGCTGGGGTGATACTGCTTTATACTTTGCAAATCAGGTTGGTGATTCAGGGAAAGTATACTCTTTTGAGTTTATACCATCAAACTTAGATATTTTGCATAAAAATATTGGTTTAAATCCTGGCAAGTCAAAGAGAGTTCAAGTAATTCCAGCGCCTTTGTGGGAGAGTCCTGGATTTGAGATGTATTATAAGGATAATGGTCCGGGAAGCATTGTGAGCAGTCAGCCCTTTAAAGGGATGCAGGGGCGTGTATCATCCATTTCAATTGACCGGTTTGTTGAAGAAAATCACATAAAAAAAGTGGATTTCATAAAAATGGATATTGAAGGAAGCGAACAGAAGGCAATTAAGGGGGCCATCAATACATTGAAAAGGTTTACGCCTCAGCTTGCCATTTCAATATATCATAATTTTGCCAATGATTTTGCTCATATTGCCAATATGTTAGATGATTTGAAGCTGGGTTATCACTTTTTTCTCAGTCATTTTTCAATTCACCATGAGGAAACAGTCCTTTTTGCAACAACGGAAGGAAGACTATGATATATGTAACAAGACCGAGTCTGCCACCTTTTGAAGAATTTGTTGAAGTCTTAAAAGACATCTGGAATTCAAGATGGCTCACAAATAACGGACCATACCACGAGAGGTTTGAACAAGCCCTTGCAGAATATCTGGGTGTAAAATATATTTCTCTTTTCGCCAATGGGACACTTGCCTTGATAACAGCTCTACAGGCCCTTCGTATAACAGGAGAGGTAATAACTACCCCTTACAGCTTTGTCGCCACAACCCACGCCCTTCACTGGAACGGTATAACACCTGTATTCTGTGATATTGAGCCCGAATATTGCAATATAGACCCTGAGAAGATAGAAGCCCTCATCACGCCTAAGACAACAGCCATACTGGCTGTGCATGTATATGGCAATCCCTGTGATGTGCGAAGAATTCAGGAAATCGCTGATACATACGGGCTCAAGGTCATATACGATGCCTGTCATGCCTTTGGGGTGGCGATAGATGGTGAATCGGTTTTAAATTATGGTGACCTGTCCATATTGAGTTTTCATGCAACAAAGGTTTTTACCACATTTGAAGGGGGTGCAATTATCTGCCACGATGAGAAGATGAAGAAAAGAATAGACTTTCTAAAAAACTTCGGGTTTGCAGATGAAACGATTGTTGTTGGACCAGGTATAAATGCAAAGATGAACGAGTTTCAGGCAGCTCTGGGTTTACTGCAATTGAAATATATAGATGAGGCAATAGATAAAAGGCGAAGGATCTCAGAATTATATCGAAGCAAATTATCAGACATAGATGGGATAAGGCTGCTAAAAAGTGGTGTTAATGTGAAAACTAATTTCCAGTATTTTCCTGTTTTTATAGATGAAAAAGCCTTTGGTAAAAGAAGGGATGAACTTTACAATGAGTTAAGAAAACATGATATCTATGCACGGAGATATTTCTATCCCCTTATCAGCCAGTTTCCCACTTACAGAGGCTTACCATCAGCTTCACCGGGCAATCTACCAGTTGCTGAGCGGATAACAAAGGAAGTGCTATGCTTGCCAATGTACTCGGATTTGAATTCCGATCACGTGGAATTTGTTTGCAGAATTGTGAAGGCTTACTCGGGATGAAATCAGAAGCCTTTGAGGCAAAGAAGATTATGACAGATTATGCAGGTTATCTAACCTCTGAGTATGCATATGCTATGAAGGAATTTGGACAGCCAATAGAACTTCCCCATAGCAAAGGATGGGTTATTGAAAGAGAGATTCCAAATTTCGATGCGGTGGATGCTATGGGTTGCTATCCTCTGTTCATGTGCGATGACTGGTCATCCTTACATTTGGATCTTGAGATAGCAGATCGAAACTGGGTTACTTTAGCGCTGGTGACAGACCCTTTTGGCAATTACAACTCTGACTACTTGAAAAGATGTTTCCCCGATGTGATGATCCCGTTCAAACAGCATTATATTGTGGATCTAAAACAATCACCCTGCGATTTCATCGTGGACCACCACAGGCGCAATGCCCGCAAGGCGTTACAAAGGGTTACCATCGAGGTATGCCCAAATCCATCGGCATTTCTCAACGACTGGGTGGATTTGTATGACGTACTTATTCAAAGACATAAGATTCGAGGAATAACAGCCTTCTCAAGACAATCATTTGCCTGCCAGATGGAAGTACCTGGGCTTGTGGTATTTCGGGCAAGTGCTGAAAGTCAGACCGTTGGGATGCTCTTATGGTATGTAATAGGCAACATAGCCTATTACCACCTTGGTGCCTATAATGAAGCAGGATATAAACTCCGTGCCTCTTTTGCCATGTTCTGGTACGCCATTCATTATTTCGCAGAAATGGGAATTGAGTGGTTGGACCTGGGTGCTGGAGCAGGAATT